>Ga0208302_100075_pt1 | contig 34117 bp, 28 predicted proteins | sample 29_taG_FD_184103 | JGI IMG/M metagenome (GOLD analysis project Ga0208302, IMG submission 184103) | Marine viral communities from Cariaco Basin, Caribbean Sea - 29_WHOI_OMZ (SPAdes) (version 2) | ecosystem: Environmental > Aquatic > Marine > Oceanic | place: Caribbean Sea: Cariaco Basin... | reverse complement strand
CGTTTTTTGACGCATGTCTTTTGTTAACGGTTGCTGTACTTTCATAATTGTCTCGTAAATACACTAGATTTCAAGGATACTGTCTTAAATTATCCAAATCTTATTGTTAGCAGTAAAAAGTAGGGTGATGGTTCAAAAAGCAGGCTGAAAAAAAACTATAATATTCCCTGAAAACTATAGTCATAGACAAATTTGACCCCTGCCGTCAAATCCGTACACCTAAACTTGGGAGATTTTAATTACGCAGCCTGACGGCAGAAATCAACCCAAACTTGTCTTGGCGATCTCATACCTAAACTCTGCTGAATCCTGACTTGATTGTAATCTAACTCGATATATTTGATGATACTGTTGGTTGCTTCAAACCGAGTTTTGTAATTATGATGATATACCAGCTCATTCTTTAACACGCCCCAGAAGCTCTCTATTGGCGCGTTATCATAACAATTACTTAATACTAAAGAGATGGAGGCCAACAATCTTCCAGTGCCAACCAGTGCTAAAGACCTAGCGAATCCTATTTACAAGAACCAAATCTCTATGGTAGATCCAAATGGCTCATCAACGGGTTGGTTGTTTGTACAAGACATTGCTGCTGAATATGGTACCGATTCTGAAGGCAAAAAAATCATGAATAGTATTCGTGAAAATGCAGGACCTAATTTGGAGTTGTCTGGTTCTGGTCCTCTCAAAAAGGTAATGGCAGGTGAAGTGCCTATCGGATTTGGCTTACGCCACCAGGCCGTTGCTAATAAAGCGGAAGGCTTGCCAATCGACTTTGTTGATCCAAGCGAAGGCAACTATACATTGACTGAATCGGTTGCGGTAATTGATAAAGGTGAAGATACCAATCCTAAAGCGATGAAAATGGCTGAGCTTATTGTGACTAAGGCTCGTCCAGGCTTATTAGAAATTTATCCGAATGTCGTGTATGACGGTGAGACAGTTGCGGTTGAAAACCAAATCGATAATGTTAAAACCTATCCAGAACCACTAACTGCTGAGCTGTTAGATAAGCACCGTGCATTTTTTCATGGTGAGTGATTTTAGTTGAATCATGATAAAGCCTGAGCAAGCTTAGCCAAGTAAATAATATGGCTAAGCAAGTGGAGGGCGACTGAATAAATCGGTATAGGATGAGCTGATATGACAATAAGCAAAATACTTTCTGATAAAACATATGATGTAGTCGTTGTAGGTGGTGGTATCGTTGGGTTAGCGAGTGCTTATGCTGCGATAAAAAAAGGGCTGAGTGTTGCGGTTGTAGAGCGCCAGTCACAAAATAAAGATGCTTCTGTCCGTAACTTTGGGTTTGTGACTGTTAGCGGTCAGCGTCGGGGAGAGCACTGGCAACGTGCAATGCACTCGCGTAATGTTTGGGCAGAGGTTGCCCCAAAAGCGGGTATACAGGTGGAGCATAGAGGGCTGCATATGCTGATGCAGCGACCAGAAGCTGTGGATGTTGCAGAAGCCTTTTTAAAAACTGAGATGGGTAAGGACTGTCGACTACTGACACCATCTGAAATTAATGAAGTTGTCTCTTATCTGAAGAAAGGGGAAGGGGTGTTATATAGTCCACATGAGCTTCGAGTAGAATCTAATACAGCCATCGCTAAGCTGGCTCATTGGCTTGAACAAGCGCAAGGTGTGGATTTTTATAATCAGACGACAGTAACATCAGTAGAGTTACCCAAAGTGCGTACAAGCCGCGGTGTACTAAAAACAGAGCACTGCGTAGTTTGCCCAGGAGCGGACTTCACCAGCCTATATCCAGATGTGCTTGCCACAACTAAAGCGAAGATGTGCACACTGAATATGATGCGGGTGATGCCTAAACAAGCATTTAAATTAAATGCTGCTGTAATGTCGGACTTAAGCTTTGCCCGTTATGATGGATTTGCTCAGCTACCTGAGGCTGAGCCGCTAAAAAACTTGCTTGATGATATTCAGAGTGTGGAGCGTCAAGCTGGCGTGCACTTAATTGTGGTTCAATCTGCAGATGGTTCGTTAATCATTGGTGATAGTCATGATTATAGCGATAGAGAGCTACCGTTCAGAGACACTAGAATTGACGACCTTATTATCAATGAGTTTCATCGAGTGATGGGGGTTGGAGAAATAGATATTACCCAGCATTGGTTGGGCGTGTATCCAAGTGCGAATGAAGTGGTGTTTAAGACATCACCTGAAAAAGGCGTAGTCATAGGCTCGGTGACAGGTGGTACTGGGGCATCGACAGGTTTTGCGTTTGGTGAAGAGTTAATTGATTTGGTATTGGAGTCAAAATAATGAGTTCGACTAATAATGTAGCAAATAATAGCCTAATCGATATTAAAGATAAGTTTGCTAAGATTAAATTGTGTGTTTTTGATATGGCTGGTACAACCGTAAATGAAGATAATCTGGTTTATAAGACGGTACGTGATTCAATAAACCAGTCACTAAGGAGTGCGGATCACTCTGATATACAAGTGAATCTTGATTTGTGTTTGGAATATGGTGCTGGTAAGGAAAAGAGTAAAGCTATTTACGATATTTTGAATACGCTAGAGTTATCGGATGCTGAGATTGAGTCTTTAACAAGCACTGCATTTGCAACTTTTAAAGATAGTCTTGCAACTTTTAAAGATAGTCTTGCAACTGCTTATAACCAAGACACGTTAGCTGAGTTTGAAGGCATGTCTGACTTATTTGAGCAGCTAAAAAATAATGGTCGTCATGTGGTTTTAAATACAGGTTATGATTCCAAAACAGCTAATAAAATTCTGACTATTCTTGGTTGGTCAGTAGGTAATCAAGTTGATGCTTTAGTAACGGCTGATGATGTGGATAATGGCCGTCCTGCACCTGATATGATTACTCTTGCTATGAAGCAGTTTAACATTGAAGATTCACAGTTGGTTTTAAAAGCAGGGGATAGTGGTATCGATATAGAAGAAGGACAAAATGCAGGATGCGGGCTAGTTGTGGGTGTGCTCTCGGGTGCACAGAATGAGCAGCAACTTGCCAAATATCAGCCCGATGTTATTTTGAATAAGCTGACGGACTTGCATGAGCTGATTTAAATCTTTTTTGAGCGTATAAGACAAAATATCGAAGCCATAAAAGTATAGACTTTTATGGCTTTTTTATTTAGGTGGTATTACCCGATATTCCAAATAATGCTAATGGAAGCATCAGAAGGCATTGGTTCATTAATACAAGGTATCATCTAGCAAGACGTTTGTTTTCATGGTTAGATAGATACCTACTAGTTAATAAATCTGTTTAGCGGTATTCGATAGAAGCCAAACTTTAATGTTTAAAAGGAGTTAGTATGTCTGAGTATAGCGAACTTAATTATAATTTAATCAATGGCAGCTGGCGCGATGGAGGGTCAAGCCATGAAATTGTAACGAGCAATCCTTATACAGGGCAAGAGATTGCTAGATTTAAGGCAGCAAGTAGTGATGACTTGAATGAGGCGTATGAGTCTCTTGAAAAAGCTCAAGTTGACTGGGCCAAAACCGAGCCTTATGCAGTAAATCATGTTATCGAGCAAGCTGCTGATGTTATGGTTAAAAGGCGTGATGAGTTGGTTCAGTGGCTGATTAAGGAGTCAGGCTCGACAGTCATTAAAGCTAACATTGAAGTGAATGCTTGTATTGGCATCATCAAGCTGGCTGCTGAGTATCCGTTCTTACTGGAAACAATAGTAAGTCGTTCAGCAGTACCTAACAAAGTTAACCATATCATCCGTAAGCCCGTTGGTGTTGTGACGGTAATTGGCCCTTTTAACTTCCCAATGTATTTGGCGATGCGTTCTGTGGTTGCAGCGCTGGCAAGTGGTAACGCAGTGTTATTAAAACCAGCATCGAGCACACCTATCACAGGCGGTGTATTGCTGGCGAAGATTTTTGAAGAGGCAGGCCTTCCTGCTGGAGTACTGTCGGTTGTTGTGCCTAAAACATCGGAGATAGGAGATGAGCTATATACCCATCCTATCCCTCAAGTCATCTCTTTTACAGGCTCTACAAAAGTCGGACGACGTATAGGAGAAAAGGCAGGACATGCTATTAAGCGCTCAATATTAGAGCTTGGTGGTAACAATGCATTGGTTGTTTTGGATGATGCGGATGTTGACTATGCAGCGAAATCAGCGGTGTTTGGTCGTTATTTGCACAGTGGTCAAATTTGTATGTCTGCCAATAGAGTGATTGTGCACGAGTCTATTTTTGATGAGTTCTGCAAAAAGTTTGTTGAGTATGCGAAGGGGCTGAAAGTAGGTGACCCATCAAGCCCTGAAGTTCTGGTCGGCCCATTGATTGATGAGAAAGAAGCAGTGCGTGTTGTCGAGGCTGTTGAGAAGTCTGTTAGTGAGGGTGCGGAAGTTTTACTAGAAGGCAAGAGGGAAGGCGCATTGGTCTACCCTTACGTACTCAAAGGTACAAATGATGTTTACTCAGCGAGAACAGAGATGTTTGGGCCTGTTGCGACATTAATTCCACACAAGGGCGATGAAGATGCATTGCGCCTTGCTAATGATACGGACGCAGGATTAAGTGGTGCAGTTCATTCGGCAGATATTGAACGCGCACAACGATTTGCAGCTGGCTGGAAGACTGGTATGGTGCACATTAATGATCAAAGTGTTAATGATGAGCCACGGATTGCGTTTGGTGGTGAAAAGTCATCAGGCATTGGTCGGTTTGGTCGTCATATATCGTTTGATGAGTTTACGACTTATCAGTGGGTGTCTGTTCAGACGAAGCAACGTCCATATCCAGTATAGAAGCTCGCTTTAGCTCTTTTATAGCCAGACAATATAAGTTGTCTGGCTTTTTTTGTAAATACAGAACAAGTCGTTGCCGCGCGCGCAAAACAGCCAGTTAATATTCATAGGTTTAGTACAGACAAAGAAAATAAAACCTTAAATTCAAATGATAATGGAGGATGAGGTTAGTAAGGATACAAAAATAAACGATACTGTATTGTTTAGCTTGCATTTAATAAAAACCCTTAATTATCAAGGTGTTTTGATTCGGTGTGTTTGCCTTAAGTAATTGATATTGATGCAGATATAATATTATATCTAAAATTTAAGCATAATTTTCTAAGCTCAATAAAATAATTGTGTAACTTTATCACTGTTTAGGTATATTAAATGAATAGGGGGCGATAAATAACTTTTATGGATTGCAGGTCAGTTAAATGAAAACAGTTAGTGCATCTTGGTTAGAGAAACAGAACATCTTAATAGACGACTCTATGGAAGAGTTCTATACGTTATATCAACACCATTTAGCTCCAGAGCTCATCCGCAGGTTACAAAGTCCTCCATTGCAAGACTTATTACAACAGCCCGTTGCTCTTAAGAAAAAAGATCAAGGGGGTTACTGGTTAGCTAATAATTTTGGCCTGTTGTTGCTAACAAACAGCCATAAGCTTTTAAGGGTATGGCAGAAGAGAGAGATTGAAGTCATCAGCTGGGGTGAAATTAAACATCAAAAAATCAATTTGATAATTGAGACGCTGAACATTTTGGCGGTCATCTCTCGAAGTGGTTCAAACTTGTGTCATGCTGAGATTTTCAAGGTACTAAATAAGCAGTTAAACAAAGATGAGTGGCTAAGCTTTCACGGTAAAAATAGGTTTTTAATTGCTGATTATCTTGAGTGGGTCGATATATCTCGGTCTACTTTTGATCGTTCGCGGGGTCGTGTGCTATGACAGATTCAGTCGAAAAAATGACGATTGTCAATTTATCTGATTTAAAGACAGCTCTAGAGTCTGCTACATCAGATCTTGACGCGGAGCTATGTGAAGCTCTAGATAAGTTAATTACTGAGCTACATCGTAAAGCAACTTCGGAGGTGAGTCTTAAGGAAGATGATTTGAGTCAGCTAGCAGAAATTGACTCTTTTCATTATCAAATATCACGAAAGTGGTTTAAAGGTAAGTCACTAGAGTATCAGCTTATCGCAATGTTGATAGATGCTGTTAAATCACGCACCAATACTAACAGAGCCTTGTGGTTAGCAGTCATTTTTTATCATAGTTTGATATTGAAGGCTCATGATAAGGAAAAAGAGTCTGAGAAGCTGATTAAGCGCTTTAAGACGGCATACTTCTATAAGACACGTAACTACCAGTGGATTTGGAATGAGCTCCCAAACCTCGATAAAACTGAAGAAGTGACACACGTACTCATCTTGAATACCTTCGCATTAATGCTCGACAAGTTGAATGAAAATAAAGCTGAAGCTGAGGTAAATAAGGTTAGGGGGATAGTTGAAGCTGAAGAAACAACAAAATTTAGAGATAAGAAGCTTAATCAAATAAGTGAGGTTGCAAAATACATAGAAGCGGCGTATTACCCACACCGTAAAAGCCCAAAAAAGCCACCAAAGCCAAAGACGAAATCTAAAAGCACTAGCACTGACAAAAACGAAGGAGAGGGGCGAACTAAAAAGCTCAGACCGCCTACACTCTCAGATAATGTCGAAAGAACACCGGCTGCTACGTCCTTTAATGACATAGACAGCCCGATTAGTAAGAGAGATTGGGCTGTATTAGATGCATTCTATGTACCAGACAGTACTATTGATTATGCTACTAAAGAAGAAGCTTTAGATATCATGCCACCTAGGATTGAGATTTACTGTCCAAAAACTCAACCACAAAACCGAGGAAGGAGAAGTTTTGAGTTAGACGCAGTCGATTTTAGTGTCAAGCAGCAACATATCAGCTTACGAGAGTTAGAGCTGCCATCTGATGTAAATACGCTTTCAGTTGCATCTTGTAAACTCGTATTTAACCAGTTGACGTCAGACTGGAAAAACGAGAGTCAAGAAACAAGTCTGATTGCGGCAACTTTATTGCTTGCAATGATTACGGCATGTCCAGTGGCAAGCTTGATTGAAAAAGGCTTTATTGAAAAATCAGGGTTATTCTTTATAGGTAAGCGTAAAGGTTATCTACAGTCGAAGCTTGGGATAACCACGATAGAAGGATACAGTGACGATAATTTAAATAGTACCGATCTAATTAAATTACCTTTGCCCGTCAGCTTGTTAAAGTCTGCGATAGAAGCATCTAAAAGTCGGATTCAGCTTAAAGAAATTACGATGTATTTGAAGCGGCTAAAAGAAAGCTTGAATATCGTGTATTTAACTATTAGTAAAATCGAATCAGCGCTACATTTTATTTTAAGACGATATGTCGAAGTTAGTAACTCTCATATAGCTGATATTCTTTGTCGTGCTGATGCAAGTCAAGCATCTGCTGTATTTTATAGTAGCCACTATCATCAAGAGTTAATAGGGAGCTATAAAGAAGCATTGCAGCTTTTGAATATACATAACTGTTTCGACCTCTCTTATATTGATAGCCATTCAGAAGACTTTTTAACAGGGTCGGGATTTGCATTAAAGACAGAGAGTGTTAGGCGGTTTTTTCAACGTCTCAGGAGTTGGGTAATAGAGAGTCAAGGCGAGAAGGAGCTGTTCAATCGATTCAGTGTTTTTTCATGGTATTGCTTCTGCATATTAACAGGGACTCGTCCAAATAATGGATTACCTAATGCAAAAGATTTAGACCTTCAAGTTGGTTGGTATCAAGTCGCTGACAAGCCTAATAAAGTGACACAAAACCATAGATTAATACCACTCTGCTGCTCACTTGTAAAGCTGCTCAAGCTTTATAGGTCCTATCTAAAAGCGATTGATAGACCTTACTTAACTGCATTCAGCACGGCAATTCATGTCATTAAGTCTGGTGGCGACATTCCTTTCTTGAACTTACTAGATGCAGAATTATACAAGTTAGCACCGATCAAACGAGGGAGTGTTTCTAAAAAGACACAAGAGCTGTCCCCGTTTCATGACCCTTATGGCACTAGGCATTTTGTTAGAGTGGATTTAGAGCGACAAGGGCTAAGTATGACCTTAATTAACGCGGTCATAGGTCATGAGAAACCAGGAGCAGAGGCATTGAGCTCATACTCTTCAGTAAGTAAAGCAGCGATCAAGAGTGTTGGTTCTAATTTTGAGCAAATCGCTTTAGAACTTGGTTTGCAGGACTTTAGTGACATCATTTGTAAAATCATCGAGGTACACCCTTTTGTCAAAGAATATATTTCCCCCGAAAATAGTTGACGGCTATGCAAGTCCATGGCGTGATGGTGGGTATCAGCTCAAGGTTAACGAGCAGAGTGTCGGTAAGGATCGCTATGAAAAGTATAAGCACAATATAGCTCTTCAAGACATGTGGGACAAATGCTTGAGACAGCAACAAGACTCATATGGTGAGTATGAGGTGAAACAAAAGAGTCTTAAATCTGTTAAAACGTATATAAGCAATTTCTATAAACAGTGTTTTGAAGGTGATCCATTATTTGCATTTGTATCGCAGAGCTACTCCTGTGTTAGATATCATCACTGGTATGAGGTGTCAAAAGATTATCACTTAAAGTTATATCAGAGCCGTCAGGTCTTATCAACTAAGGCGTTTGATGAGTTTCAATCAATGGTCATTGATGACCTCAAAAATAATTTTAATAAAGGACGGCGTTTTGAAGCGGCCTTTAATAGGTATGTGAAGTTTATTGATTTTATTAATAAAAACTACCTGCGTAAGCCTTTTTACTATGCATTACCTCAAATCAATAAACCAAACAAACGAAACGACCTTATTATTCCAGCTAACTGGGTTGCCGACAATAAACACATTTATCAGATAATTGAGTTAGTAATAGAGCATTGGGAAAAGAGAAGGCTGGATTCCGAGGAGGAAATAATAGCAAGCTTGCTGTTCTCAGGTATTGTGTTTGGAGGAATAAATGACGAAAACTGGCTATTGCCGTGGCTAACTCAGTGCCTTAATAATCAGTTACAGCCATTCATAGACCATACTTTACAAACCACTATCAGATATAGAAGCTTAAAGTATGGTAACGAGCGCATTGAGCCTGAGAGTGAATCATTTCGAGAACAAAAAGCAAGCTCGGTTCTATTTAACAGCCATCAAATTGTCATTGATCCTATCAGTCAGTGCTGGCTGGTACGCTACTATCAATTATCAGATGTTCAGCCTAATAAGCTCACGACATTAAATGGTATTGAAAGAATGATATCAAAGTATCTGGAGCTGATACTTGAACCTTATAGTATACCTGTACCTACACTCAGCCAGCTTTTAAAATCTGCCAGTTACTATTGGGAGATCTTACCTGGTGTCGATTTGAATCAAGCATTGGTAAGTGTATTACAAGGGGCTACTAATACAGTAGGATTGATTGAGTGTGGCTTTGAGGATCTGATGGATGCTGAGTATGAGCAGACTTTAGAGCCTTATTCACTTCAGAGTAATAGCAGCGTCACGATAAGTAGTTATTCAAAGGCCAAGCCTCATTCTTCTAAAGTAGATTACCGTAAGTCTGACATTGTCAGCTTTTTAAAACAGCAGCTAGAGGAAGCGTTACCTAGAAAACGCAGATATCCGGATTTCACTAAAACTAAAACCTTATTTATTACGTCACCTTTTGCAATAAATGAGCCAGTGGTTGTCAAAAATTGGTTTATTTATGGAATAAAGAAGCAAATTAGTGCTCAGCTGATAACTAATCGAGAGTTATACGAACAAGTTTTGGTTCACTGGGTTATTGAACTACTAAAAGAGCCAGGAAAGCGTAAGCTAAATACGATTAGTGAATATCTTGGTAAGGTAGGTAATGAGTGGTGCTATTTTATGTCTCTAATCCAGGAAGACCTAACTAGCTGGGATGAGGAAGATTTCATTGAGTTTTATGACGGCTTGTTAGAATTCAAATCAGTTATTCAAAATAATAAAGCTATCAATCAACCCGCGAAGCTGCTTCAGCGCATACACAATGTGGGGGTTAGGTTTTACGGATTTCCTACTGTACGGATAGAACAGGCAAAAACCCAAGTCAAAGTAAGATCAGAGTGGGTTTCTGTGCAAGCTTATCATAGCATCCTGAAGCAAATATACTATTCAGCTGAACCTGTAGAGCAAGATATGCTGATGTTGTTAATTATTTTAGCGTACCGTTGCGGGTTTAGAAAAAAGGAGCTTCTTGGTATTCGAATTAAAGATATTGAGGGACTACAGTTGAATGAGCCTTCCATCATTGTACGGCCGAATCCATACCGCAAACTAAAAAACTATAGTAGTAGGCGTCGCATTCCTGTTTATGCCTTACTAACACCTCGAGAGTTGGCTTTATTCACTCGCTATACGCAATCAAAGATAGGTCAGGGGCCTGGCACTTATCTATTTAGCACTATGGCGGCAACCCATCCTATACACTCAGATGTGCCATTAGAGCTTCTACGAACGATGATGAGCTATATAGGCGAGAGTAGAGAATTCACATTTCATGGTTTACGGCATACAGCAATAACAAACTTAGCCATGCTGGCTGGTTCGAACTCTAAGGTAGTGACTGCATTAACTGGATATTCAGATGAAGATATGAAAAGGGCTCTGACAGGTTTGAACGGTGTACATCACGATGGACCTGACAAATGGAAGGCGCTAGCAAGAGTGGTGGGGCACACTTCACCGAGTAGAACATTTGAGTTTTATTATCATGGTGCTGCTCTTATCGCAACCTATGAACTGGCTAATGCGGATATTAAGCTGCCTAAAAGAGCTTTTATCAATATAACAGATATTAAGAGTAGGGCTCTAAAAGACAGTAAAATCGTTACGGATGAACATGGATATGTTTACATCAAGTCTGCAACACCTTGGCTATATAGGCAGGTTACGAAGCCTACCCAAGAGCGTCGAAAGCCCGTTGAACATACTATTATGCTATCCACTCTTGATGAGCAAACAGAGTCTGAAATTTTTGGAGCAGTTGTTTCTGACACGTTATTAACGCGATATGGCACTCACCAAGTATTAACGTTGTTGACTACAATAGAGGAAGATTATCTTGACCCTAAGGCCAAAGATGGAGATGAAAAACAAATAATCGCTTCTGGAGCGTCAAAAGCTGTTATTAAACCAGAAGATGCTAAAACGCTATATGAAAGAGCTAAAGCCATATCAGCCAGACGCACCACAGTAAAGAAAAAAGAGAGTTATCGGTTCGTAACAGCAGAGTATCACTTAACGCCAATGCGTATTCATGAATATATTGAACACAAGTTAATGGCGCTTATGTATAAAGAGCTATTAGAGTTAAGAGAAGTTTGCTGGGCCGATTATGAATGGTATTTGAACACGGTGGCACAGCGCATCACATCGACGCATGCCAATATATCTTTCCCATCAAAAGAGCTTGATGACCTACAACGTTTTATTAATATCACTGTGAGGCTCTTACCGAGCAAGCACTTATTGGTTACTGCTAATAAAGTATTACTTTCGAAACTCAGTGGTTGGGGTGGGGTGCAAGGCGTCAAAACCGTACGTGATGATACAGTTTCTACATACCTAGTTGGGGTCTGTACGTCTAATACAGTGAAAGACTCAGCTAAAAAGTGGAAATACTCTTCGCTGCTCAGATTTATTGTACATATGGTTTTGATTATGGATGAGGAGATTGGACTGGCGTGTGGTATTTGCGAAAAGTGTTAATGATGAGCCACGGATTGCGTTTGGTGGTGAAAAGTCATCGGGTATCGGTCGATTTGGTCGTCATATATCGTTTGATGAGTTTACGACTTATCAGTGGGTGTCTGTTCAGACGAAGCAAGGTCCGTATCCGATATAATATTTCTTCAAGCTCACAGAATGAAGAAAGCCATGCATTGCATGGCTTTCTTCGTATGATGAACGTATCAGTGGTGTATTTATAGCGAGAGGCAGTAAAATTTAACCAAGCTCCTGCTTTAAGATTAAACAGCTTTTCACTTATATGGTATGGAGTTAGCCACTGTATAATTCCATACCATACAGTTATGTGCTAATTCGTAATCATAAGGAGAGGTGTATGTTTTTTGATTAGTTGATAGCATATCTTTTGATACAAAGGTTTTGGTTATCATATTGACGATTTTTTTAAAATTATTCGATGTCACTATTATCTATTATCATTTTATTAGTTTTACTATCGTATAGATTAACGCCAGTGAAACCTTCTTCTTCATCATAAAGAGTGCAGAAGTCAGCTGTCTTGTACTCATCTGTGCGGGACATTATGCTTCTATCACCTTCAAAAGCAACACCTACCCCTGAAGTACAGATTCTTTCATTATTAACAAATCTCAACTTAACGGATTTTTCGTTCTTTAACTCAGGATACATGCGTAAGTCGTTACGAATACCCATAAAGAATGGATGAACCTTTTTATTTCTCTTATTAACAGCGACATACATCCAAGTATTACTACTATTATCCCAAAACCTTGTTAGGATGGAGTTATTGTTCTTCCCGAAGTTAGGTTTTCCCTTAAGTTTTTCTTTAAGCTTTTTTGCTACCTCAGGGTCGCAAACATCAAACTCAGTATTTTGGTGTGGATTACAATCACCACGCAATTAAAGCCCATTTACAGAGTTCCACTCTTCAGCTTCAGCATACATTTCAGTAGCATTAGCATTAATACCATAAAGCAAGGTGCCTAGCACGAAAGCTGTCATACCAACTGTATTCTTTAAGGTTTTTTTTAGATTTTTACGCATACAAACATCCTTTTGCATTTAAAGGTCTAGTTACTATTAGCTTTTGACTCTACATCAGTGAGTTGTGTATCTCTTTTGGTGTGCTTTCTGAAGCATAACCATCACACCATTTCTGTAAGCCTTTACGGAAACATTTCATGCCTAGCTCATAATCTATATCTACTTTAGTTCGGAGCTCGACATACTATATTAAATGGCGTTTTACTTTCACAGAACCTTATTCACATACTTATTTCCAAGCTATCGGAGATAGCATAGCGCTTAAGTGTTAAGCCTGTCTAATGGGATAATACAGATTGATTATATGTTTTTATATTACACCTGTGTAAATTTGAGTTACAATATAGAAAAACTGTATAGATTGTTCAGATCTTCGTAAAAATTTTCCAATAACATAATGTATCTGATGCTAAAAGAGTGCTTTGGATTTTTCTTTAATGTAAATAGGTGGTATTGATGAGCTTATTAGAGATAGTGCAATTTTCGCAGCGCTTCTTCGTTTTGCCTGTGTTAATGGTGTTTGTAGTTATAGCTTTTAGTATTTTTTTTAGAAAGTTTTATTCAAAGCCTGCTAAGGAACTAAATCATAAGCTCTTGCAACTGATTAATGACATTGAGGCCTTAGACGATAACTCTAAAATTAATAAAAATTTATTAGATGATAGCTTTGCAGATCATAAGTCTTTGAAACAGGCTTGGGATAGCTATAAAAAAACATTCCATGACATTTATGAAACAGTTGATGGAGAAGATAAAGTTGTCGACTCTCTTACTACGGTGTCAAGTGAAGCTTTTTTTACAGAGTCAGTCATTGTAGATATTCCATTAGAAGTAGATTTTTATAAGCATTTACCAGGTATTATCACTGGTGCAGGAATTATAGCTACATTTATTGGACTTCTACTTGGGCTGTTAGCCTTTGATCCAGGTGGTAATCCTGAAAGAGTTCAAGATAGCTTAGCATTATTGTTGACAGGCGTTGCAGAGGCGTTTATGGCTTCAGGATTAGCTATTGGCGCTGCTATGATTATTACCTGGAGAGAGAAATCATGGTTAAGGCGGTGTTATGCACAATTACAAAGGCTTAATACTGCAATTGATAATGCTTTTACACCTGACGAAAGCGGTGAGGAGTACTTGGCAAAATTGCTTAAGTCTTCTCAAGCAAATGAGGCGAATGCCAGACAGCTTAAAGATAGTTTGGTAAATGATCTGAAAGCTATGATGACTAACTTAGTTGAAGAGAATAAGAGGAATCAAACAGCTTTTGCCAGTCAACTTAGCCAATCTTACGCTGAAACAAGCCAGTCAATGGCAAGCCAAATAGGTGAGTCGATTACAGATACCTTGCAAGCACCTTTAGATAAAATTGCTTCAAGTGTTCAGCAAGTCAGTGGAGATCAAGGCTCAGCTGTACAGGAGCTCATGACCGATGTATTAACAGCATTTATGAGTAAGCTCGAAACAACTTTTGGTAGTCAAATGACTGGTATGAGTGAGATGATGACGCAATCAGTGACCGCAATGCGTGAAATGCAGTCAGGCTTCTCTCAATTAATTACAGATATGCAGGTTAGCAGTGAAAGCTCTACTAAGGCTCTAGAACATCAAATGACGAAAATGATGGAGGACATTCAAAACAAACAAAATGAAATGTCTGTCCAAATGAGCGATATGGTTGAGCAACTGTCTACAGGTGCTAATAAAATCGGTGAGCAAGGGTTGTATGCCGTTGAGCAGCTAAATAATAAGACAACAGAGCTTGTCGCAGGTCTTGGTGATGCAATGTCTGAACTGCTATCTAGCGTCGCTGAACAGCGTATTCAACAAGATAAGCACATTTCAGAAAACCAACAGAAGTTGCATGAGCAGTCCTCTGAACTTATTGATAATCTAAGTATAGAGGTTAAAGAACTGCTTGTTCATAGCCAAGAAGCGGTTCAGGCTTATAAAGATAATCTTCAAAAGCTATCGCAAGTTACGACGGAAAGTATATCTGGAATGAATAATGGCGCAGAAAAAATGCGTTTGGCAGCAGATAGGTTTACTACTGCTGGTAGTTCATTTGGTGAGGTTGCAGAAAAAACATCAGAGCTTATAGCTCAGGTTAGTGCTACATCTACTAATATGACCAGTGCCAGTAGCAACCTTATGGGTCTAATGAAGGATTATAAAAATACTCAAAGCGGTATTACTACTGCTATTGGTGCATTAGATGCTTTAATTCAGCAGTCTAAATCTGAAGCTGGTATGAGCACTAAGCTTCTAAATGACATGCAAGGCATGACAACAGCATTGAATCAAGTAAAAGTAGAGATGCAGGAATATCTGTCAGAAGTTAGTGATGTCTTAGTGAAGAGCTTTGATAGTTTTGGAGCTTCTGTTGAAACTAGTTTGAACCACTCGCTAGGTGCTTTCGACAATACACTAGATCAGGCTGTCAAAAGACTCGCAACAGGAGTTGAGGGTTTAGGCAACGTTGTAGAAGATCTTGAAGATTTAACTCAAAAAAATAGACGTTAGTCCTGGAGTGTAATCGATGATTGGTAATAGGTACTCCAAAAAAACGCGCTCAAGAGATGAAGGTGAAAAACCTTTTTGGATTTCTTTTGCTGACTTAATGACAGCATTAATGACATTGTTTTTAGTAGTCATGGCAGTGTCATTAATGGTAGTAACGAAGAAAATTAATGAGGCAACTCAAGCTGAAAATACACGCAGTTCTGAGATACTTGATATCTGTAATAACATTAAAGATGACCCTGTCCTGCAAGATCAATTCGTTACTGTTGACTGTAGAGAAAATCGTATTAACTTTGGTGAAGCAGGACGTTTTGGACATAATGATTATCGGTTAGGATCAGAAGGTATAAAAGCATTTAGTGCTCTGGTACCTGTAGTGTTGGAAGCCGCTAATAGTGAAAATGGACAAAAGTGGTTTAAACAGATAGTGATTGAAGGTTTTACTGATACGGATGGATCCTATCTATATAACTTAAATTTAAGTCTACGTCGTTCTGAGTGGGTTATGTGTATCCTACTAGACCCTGCCTTTAACCAAGAGCTTGATTTAACAGACGAGCAAAAAAACCAAATTAAGCAGCTGTTTTTGGCGGGGGGAGTTTCATTTAATTCAGCAAAAGACAGTAAAGAGGCTTCTCGTAGGGTAGAGCTTCGAATGCAATTCTATGGTTTAAAGGAAAAAGAAAGCATTGAAGCTCAGCCAATATTTGATTCTTCTTCTCTAGAGTCGTGTCAGCTACCGCGGTGATTATAATGAGTATTGACGTTTTAAAACAAAGACTTGCTCAAAGTGTGAGTAACTTTTCGGAAACGACACAGATAGATGGTAGATTTTCTAGACCACATAGGTTGATCAAAACATTAGATGTTATTGAACGAAAGTTTGAAGACATGGAAAATGCTCAGCCGGTTGAAGAAAAAATCCTCAGATCAATACGTAAGCTAGAACAGCATGGTAAGGACTATCTAACAAAGCGTGATTGGAAAAATCTAGCCTGGTCCCTGAGTAGAAAGTTACCGACCCATAAAGAGAAAGTACTCTTTACTGCTAAAGGTGCTGAGCTACTTGGTTATTTTAACCAAATGGAGTTGAATATATTAAGCTCAGTCTATTTTCCGTTGCTATATAGCTACTTCGCAAGTGAGAAAGTTGAACTAAGCAGGAAGTCTGATAACTGGATTAAATTAAGACACATATTAAATAAAAACCGTTCAACTGTTTTTCAAAATACTAATCGACCTAAAAAATGGCTAAACACTTTGGCTGATTATCCTGAATTACTCTCTATAGAGCCCTCAAAAAAATTGATACGTCACTTTTTGCAAGATAAAGATGGTAATAGAGTTAATACCGAATTAGAAAGCTTAAATATTCCTTCAAATAGTTGGTTCTGGGATAGTTTGATATATACGGCCACCGACTCTATCAAAGCTATGGGTGAAGATGAGTTTCTAATGACAATAGGACGTTTCTTACGTTTAATGGAGAAACACCCTATTTATACAAACGACATATTAGTAGCTCTGCTAGAACGCTACGCTGTTAGTTCGTTACGTGAGACTGTTCATGAAAGACTTAAGGGTATTAGCTTGGAGCAATGGGGTAATCCTCAGTACGACTCATCGGCAGGATGGCAGAATGTTAAACCAAATACTAAGAAGATGGTTATACAGTGGTTTGTGAGAGCAGACTTAGAGTCTTTCTTTACGGTGTTTAGCAGAGGTGCTGATGTGAGAAGGTTTAACTACTGGATGAGGTTTATAAAGCAGGTTACGTTTTCAGAAATATTTTTAAATGAGCAGGCAGTATATTACCCGACTGCACAGCAAGCAGAGTTTAAAAAAAATAATGCAGGAAGATTTAAAAAGATTGATGGCAAAAGTTCAGCGAATGCTTTTATGATTAAGCTAGGTGGCTTTTATATAGTAGAGTTTTCTGAAATGAATAATGCGACCTACTTTTATAACCAAGTCCCCTATGCTTCATCAAAAAGGAAGATTCATCTTAGAGATTTGAAGTCTACATATCGTGCTGAATTTTACTTATCTCATAATGGTGCTTGGGAAAACTCATTTGATAGGAAGTTAAAAGCATTGGGTATTTTCCCAGATTAAGTCGGAAGTAGGTTAGGTGATTAATGAAACTAGCATTTTGGAAAAGAAAGAAAAACAACGTTGAAATGGTTTCAGAAAAAGTAGTTGTGAAAGACACAAAGACTTTGACACTTCAATACGATGATATTGGTTTAAAGCATAGGATCCGAACCACAGATAAAACTGACGCTGACTATTATTGGGAAAGCCTAGTAGATGAAGAACTGGCATATCAGATTGATAATACCTATGTGTTGCCGTGGGAAGAGCTTTTTCATATTCAGAACGACTCTGAGCATGATGAGGCGATTAAATGGTTGAATTTACCTAATTCAAATGAGCTATATCCAATAGTCCGTAGTGAAAATGGTTTAAGTGATTCGGATTTTAAAATTATCTTAGATGGTTGGAGTGATAAAAGTACAACTAAAATTAAAGGCACTGTTCAACGTTCAGGCGCTATAGTTATTGTTAATGGCAAAGAGCACTTATTAAGCGAGTCCTCATGGAGACTGATAGAAAAAATAAAAGAATTCTCTAGGGTCTCTGAGAAAGATAGAGCCACCAATCAGAAGTATTGGGCTCAAATACGCAGCCTAGCTAATAAGAGTAAAGCTAATTTAGATGAGTTTTTGCGAAAGACTATAGTTTTGGCTCCAGATCAGCTACAGCTTAATTTACGCAAGAACTTAGTGAGTAATGAGTCAGTTGTTGAAGTTCAGCCTGGCTTTGATGAAGCACCGTCAAACTGGCTACAAAGCTTTGATAGTTATAATGAAGTGCAAGATCAATACACGATTAGCCTACCTGAGGGTGGTCTTGCTCACATTATCATTGAGCCAGAAGTTAAGAATGTTCTAAATGAAATTAAGAAGATGCCCCGTCGTCGTATATCGGGTGAGCGTGCTCAAACATTTCTACATAACCCGTTTGCTCAGTTAGGTAGCGATGCTTTAGAAGTCATAACTCCAGAAAGCTTTGAGAAGTCCAAAAAAGAAGCAGAGATTTATAGTTACCGTATGCAAGTAGAAAAGGCCTACGATGACTCATCTAATTTTGCTACTGCACAGTTAATACTTAGTGAAAATTCTGATAGAGAGCAAGATCCAATATTTTTAGAGCTATCCAATATGGAACAGGCTCAATATTTTGTGAATGCGTATGAGAAAGAGTCTCCGGTGTTCCTTTGGGCAGGATATAACATAGATAGAACAAGCTACCTGGATCTTCAAATAGAAGAGTTGAAGCAAGACCTAGATAAGATTAGGCAGTATGAAGATGATTTACAGACACAAGCGGTTTTAGATTTAAGTAATTACAGTGACAGGGTGATAGGTATTGGTGAGGCGGAAGCGCTTAGTTCTGGAGCGATTCAAAAGGATAGTGGTGAATCAGGATGGTTGCCACAAAGCCTTATTGAAGGTTCATCAAGCTTTGCTCAAACAGATGCTGATAACTCGTCAACAGACATTGAAGAGCTGGCTCAGAGAATACAAAAAGCAGAAGTAGATAATGAGAGTTTTGTCATACACCCTGAAACAAATACGCCTATCGCATTAGATGATGCGAAGACATTGCTTAATGAGCTACAAGAGGTGAAAAAAGAAGAAGCACCTGCGGAGGCTGAAGAGCATGGGTCAGTAGAGAATGATGAGGTTAAGAAAAAATCAACATTATTGATTGCTAGTAACATAGATGAAGCTGATTTCACTAAGCAGCGAGTGGAAACATTGTTTTTTGACGAGAATAATGCGCCACCAGCTAGACTGCCATCTAGTTTTAGAAGCCAAGAATTTAGTCTGAAAAAACATCAGGAGTATGGCGTTTCTTGGCTGCAGAATTTATATCAGTATGCACCTGTTGAGGTAAGCGGCTGTTTATTAGCAGATGATATGGGGTTAGGAAAGACTCTACAGCTGCTCTGTTTTATTGGTGAAATACTTGAAACAGCTGAGGACAAAAAGCCTGCACTAATAGTTGCACCGGTGTCTTTATTAGAAAACTGGGAATCAGAGATAAATAGGTTCTTCAGTGCTAAATTTGGCAATGTTCTGAGTCTATATGGCGATAATTTAAAAGCTAGAAAAATACCTAAGCACCTAATATCTCCTCAGCTAAGAGAGGACTACGGAATAACTAATTTATTAGAAGAAGGCTGGCTGGGTGGTGCGGATATTGTCTTAACCACTTACGAAACGATGCGTGACCTCGAGTTTTCTTTAGGTCGAGTTGACTGGAGTGTCATGATATGCGATGAAGCTCAAAAAATAAAAGTACCGACGACCATGGTGACCAAAGCGGCAAAAGCCCAAAAAGCAGACTTCAAAATCGCTTGTACTGGTACGCCAGTAGAAAACTCATTAGTAGATTTATGGTGTCTTTTTGATTTTATTCAGGAAAATTTACTAGGATCTCTTAGTGAGTTTAATAAGAATTTCCGCCGACCTATTGAAAAAAATGCTGATGAAGATGGTTCGATAATTAATGACCTGCGTCAGCTAATTGAGCCGCAAGTACTGCGACGCATGAAGCATGATGTCGCTGAGTTGCCAAAGAAAATAGAGGTGAGTGATTGCAAGAATATTAATATTTCTGCCTTGCAGCGAAAGTTATATATGCAAGTTTCAAATGATTGCAAAAGTTTATCCGAAGAAGGTAAGAAGGGCGTTATGTTAGCGGCTTTACATGACATGCGAATGATTTGTGCGCACCCCTTTAAGTTTGATGAGACTGCGTCTATTAAAGAGTCACCGAAAGTTGAATGGCTAGTCAACACCTTGGAGGATATTAAACAGAAAGGTGAGAAAGTTATCATCTTTACGGAGTTCAGAGATATACAGGTATTTCTAAAGCGTATTATTTTGGAGCGATTTGGATTAAATGTCACTACAGTGAATGGAGATTCAAACACTAACAGCCGAAAGGGGTTAACGCGTCAGGCAATTATCGATAAGTTTCAAGAAACAGACGGCTTTAATATCATTCTTCTTTCAACTGTCGCAGTTGGCTTTGGTGTCAACATCCAGAAAGCGAATCATGTCATTCACTATACACGCAGCTGGAACCCAGCTAAAGAAGACCAGGCGACAGATAGGGCATACCGCATTGGACAAGACAAAGAGGTTTTTGTTTATTATCCATCAATATATGCTCATGACTTTGAAACTTTTGAGATCAAACTGGATAAGCTACTAGCAAGTAAACGCAGTCTTGCTGATGATATGTTAGAGCCTAATGTAGAGATTACACAAGAATTGATGCAGTCTATATCTTAATTAATTAGAGTATTCATGTAGAAGAAATAGATTTACGATAGTAATGTTCAAGGGTGAGGTGATTTAAATCAGGGCAATCGCACTACAATTCGATTTTAGCTACATTTTAATTAATTATTGACCTTTTACAGATGTTATCACCAATTTTCGGTCGCAAATAACAAAAATACGAGATATATAAAAATATTTTAGTTATATTTTCTAATTATTTAATACCTTTTATTTAGATAAACTAATTTAAAGCGGCTATTTTCTATAGTGCGATTGCCCTGTGATTTAAATGTTGATGGTGCTTAGTGTAATACTTACTTTCTATGGTGTTAAGTGGATAATAGATAAAAATATATCCCCCTTTAAAATAATAACATTGTCTTTCTTGATGGCAGTTATAGCTAATTTCCTATGTATTGCTCTTATGATTGCACTTGCTTTTGCTATAAAAGCTAGAGGAGAAGGCTTAGCTACCTCGATTGGAGTCATGTTAGTTATTGTCATGCCAATCAACCTAATAGTTGCTGTTGTTTACCTGTTCTTTAGAAGAAAAGATTTTATAAGTAGTAAGTAATTAAATAAAGTGGTCTGAAAGCCAACAGTTTCATATCATTAAAGTTAAATATTCACTGAAGGTGATAGTTTATACAAAAATTAGTTAAGGTATATATGAGAGAGCTTATCTGATAATCTATTTTTATATTTCTTTAATTGGCAATGAAAGCTATGACCACAAAACTGCTAGGTAAGCTAAACCCCAAAAGCTACAGCCCGCTGCCATACTTCATCGAAAAGGTGCCGGCAGGTTTTCCTTCGCCTGCATCGGGCTATATAGAAGCCAGTATTGATTTAAACGAGCTTTGCATCAGTCACCCCAACGCGACTTTTCTAGTACGCGCTGGCGGGCTCTCTATGATTGATGCAGGTATCTATCCTGAAGACCTGCTTGTTGTTGATCGTAGCTTAGAAGCCCAACATTGTGACATTGTTGTCTGTGCCGTTAATGGTGAGTTTACGGTTAAAGAGCTGTGTCTTGAACCAACACCTAAGCTAGTGGCTTATAATGATGATTTTGAAGATATCCCACTAAGCGATGATATCGATTTTGAAGTCTTTGGTGTGGTCAAAAATATTATCCGTGAAGTGAAGCGTGGGCAAGGGCAGCGTCGTCGTTTTGACTTTTAAACCTATATATCTATCCCTTATTACTCTCCTTTTTATACCTTATCTCTCCTGTAATTAATCTTGATTAACAATTATCAAAAAACAAAGCGACAATGGCCGTCGCAAGCCTCTTACTGACTCTATTCTTGCATGAGGTAACTCTGCTATCTTAATAAGGTAGTGTTCGCTCTTAGAAGGCTCACAGCATTTTTATCCATTCACGGTTATAACCGGTAGATAAGAGTCGACCATGTATGCTCTGATAGATTGCAATAGCTTCTACGCCTCCTGTGAAAAGCTATTTAGACCTGATCTTAAAGATAAGCCGGTTGTTGTTCTCTCAAACAATGACGGATGTGTGGTTGCGCGCTCTAAAGAAGAAAAAGCCTTGGGTATTAAGATGGGGGTGCCTTACTTTCAGGTTAAAGGCTTCTGCAAGCAAAATAACGTGACCGTTTTTAGTTCAAACTATGCACTCTATGCGGATATGTCACACCGAGTGATGAGTACCTTGGAGTCCTTGTGTCCGACTGTGGATGAACCGCCCCGGGATTGTCGGAGACTCAACGCTCCAAGAGAATACGACAATGAAAACACGAAACTATACCCTGAAATGAAAGAGCGAGCCGTCCGTATGCTAATTGAAGCTAAAGACGACTACCCATCCACCTGGTCAGCCATCAAAGCCATATCGCCAAAGATAGGTTGCACACCTGAGACCCTACGATCATGGCATAAAAAGCACATTGATAAAACCATTCCTGCAAACATTCAAGCTCAAAGCCAAGCGGAGCGTATCAAAGAGCTTGAACGTGAGAACAGAGAGTTAAAGCAAGCCAATGAGATTATAAAGAAAGCGGCAGGTCTTGAAGCCCAGGCAGAGTTCGACCGCAAACCCAAGTAACGGTTGATTTTATTGACGATCACAAACAACAATATGGAGTCGAGCCAATCTGTAGAGTATTACCGATTGCTCCATCCACATACTATCGTGCTAAAGAGCTAGGAGAGACGCCTGAAAAACGTTCACAGCGTAGCCAGCATGACGAACTTCTATCTTAATGAGATTAAATGTATCTGGCAGGACAGCAAATGCCGATACGGTACTCGTAAAGTCTGGAAACAGTTAAAGTCCGAAGGTATACATCCTGCACGTTGCACTGTAGAGCGGTTAATGCGTCAGCATAGCATGCAGGGTATTTGGCGAAGTAAAGGTAAGATAACGACTAAGTCTCGTGATGATCAAAAGCGTGCTGATGATTTAGTCAACCGTGATTTCACGGCCCATCGCCCTAACCAGCTATGGGTTGCTGACTTTACTTACGTTAAAACATTGAGTGGTTGGGTCTATACTGCCTTTATCATTGATGTGTTTGCTCGCGCTATCGTTGGTTGGAAAGTATCAGATCGAATGAACACGGATATGGTGATGGCAGCGTTAAATCAAGCCATTGCAGACAGAAACCATCCTAAAGATGTCATTCATCATAGTGATCGCGGCGTTCAGTACTTATCCATTCGCTATACGGATAAGATGGCTGATTCTGGCGTTATTGCATCTGTTGGTACAACCGGTGATTCATACGATAATGCGTTAGCTGAAACGGTTAACGGGCTTTATAAAACAGAGGTGATTGAATATTTAAAACCGCAGTGGCGGGATGCGTATGATGTTGAATTAGCAACCCTTGAATGGGTCGTCACTCGAGCATAGCTCTCGCCTTGCAAAGCTAAATCGATACTTAATCGATTTTTAACGCTTCTCAGGTTTAATAAAACTCGCATTCATAGTACGATTGGTTATGTGTCGCCTTTTGAGTTTGAGAGACGATACTATGATAGCCTTAATGAGTCAGACAAAGCTGCCTGACTCAAGCAATCCACTCTCCGACATAGTCGGGGCGGTTCATACCCTTAATGTTGCTTGGTGTTCATCCGGTTTGGGTCTTTTTCTTTTATGCTTTAAATCTTACCTATCAATTCTTTATTCATACTGAAATTGTCGGAAAACTCCCTAAATGGGTTGAGTATATCTTTGACACGCCCTCTAACCATCGTGCTCATCATGGAACTAATAGAGAATATATTGATAAAAACTTTGGAGGCGTGATTATTCTTTTCGACCGATTGTTTGGAACATACGTTGAAGAAGATACGGTTAACAATCCAGTCAAGTATGGAGCTGTTGGCGAACCTAGCTACGATAATATATTTCATTTGAAGTTCGATGTTTTCATTCGCATGTGGAAGCAGTTTTTTAAAGTTAAAGGCTTTAAAAACAAAGTAGGAGCATTCTTTAGGCCGCCATCTGCAACTTCACATGAAAATTGATAAAGCTGAAAAAGAAAGCGTTTAATTGGAGTTAATATTGAGTAGTTCGCATGACAGAAGGTACATTAATGGACTCTTGTTTATAATTTTTTAAGACTCATTCCATGTAAAGGAACTACTCTATAAAATAGAAGACTTCGTCAGAAGCTTTTATTCATCATAACGTTAAACCACTCAACATCCCGTCCACCTTGTTGATCAGCAGTAATCCAAGTTACATATTCAAGAGGATGTGTCGTGGATACCTGCTGCAAAAAATTGAAAGGCTTCGTGGATATGAGTGGGGGCATACCAAGCTTTACTTTAATACTGATAAGTTCGTTGAGTTGCGTCCTGCTTTTAAAGTACCTACTTATGGCAGAGATTTTTATCAAGTAGTGCGAAATGATGCTAATGGATATCAATATGGCTATGCCCCTTTCGCTGCCAAATTAACTTTTGATAGACAGAGCAGAACAGTCCTTTGTGAATATTAATAAGTCTCATGGAGTTTAGAGTGCTCTTTAGACAAGGTCTAAGGAGCATTATCAGTATTGGTTTTTTTTGATATTAGTTGCTTAATTGGCGTAGGGTCTAGGTATTGCGAGGGGCAAACATAATAATAGCCATGCCTAGAAGTGCCACTGATGTACCTAGCAAATCCCATGCTGTTGGACGAATACCATCTACAGCCCATAAACATAGAATGGCTATTGTTACATAGACGCCACCATAGGCAGCATACACTCTACCGACAGCAGTTGGATGTAACGTCAGTAACCAGACGAACGCCGATAAACTAATCACACTGGGGATGAGAAGCCAGACAGATTTACCTTCTCGCAACCATAAGTAGGGTAAGTAGCACCCTATAATTTCTGCTAATGCGGTAATGGCAAAAAGCCCAACAGTTTTTAATTCAGACAAAAATGCTTCCTTTTATTCTTCATATTAGTACCTTAGCAAGTAAACATTAGGAAACTACCGGCAAGCTGTTTCGCTTGGTTCATCTCTAATAAACTTACATAAACTGGCTCATCGAATCCGTTTAGTAATCAACACGTTAAACCACTTATCATCTCGATCTTCTCTTTGGTCCGTAGTCAGCCAACAGTCATAGATGAGCGTACAATCAATACTAATCTTATGTAGAACCTCCAGTAAACGCGTTTCATTCATATCACAGAAAAACCGTCCATCTTGAGTTCTCTCTTTAGTGCCGTGCTTAAATGAGGCATACATGATACCGTCAAATATAAGGGTGTTCATCAAGTCGGTCATTAAATATGGCAGATCTTGAAACGGCACGTGTAATAAAGAAGCGCAAGCCCAAATGCCAGTGAACTGGTTATCCCAGCCTTGAGTTTTAATATCATCAAACATTAAGTTAAGCCATCGAACATCGCTTAAAGCATAGTACTCTTTATTTCGTTTGATTATTTCTGAACTACCATCAATCGCAGTGACATTCATTCCAAACTTATTAGAAAACCAGAAGCTATCACGACCAGAGCCGCAGCCCACGTCTAAGATGTGGTTAGGAAGCTTTAAATGGTGAGGAAGATTTGAGATAAACGTGTCATATAATTCATACAACATAACGTTTCTTGTCTGCTCTATAAACGCATCAGCATGGCTGTTATAGAAATCTAAAGTTTGATTGTTGGTCATCTTTATCTACCTTTTAAAAGACACTGTCACCTTGTTCGCTTGGTTGCCAGACGTGAATGAGTCTTTGTTTAGAGAAGTCATATGACTTCTGCAAAAACTGCTTTCGCTGAGTTTTAGTTCTACCTGTTTGAAGAATCAATGTTTCGCGTAAAGGGTGATGGCTCTCAATTAAATACTCGTTACGTGTGTTTAGTCTGTCTAGCAACAGCGTAGAGGGAACTTGAGCGAACTTACCATCATGGCCACGATTACAATCTTGGCAAGCAAGAACTAGATTCCATACACCATCCACATTTACTGGTTGGCAGCAGCCTGCTTCGGCAACTTGAGGTTTCAGGGTGTGCGGAAAGAAGTGGTCTACATCAGCCAGTTGAGCATCTTGAGAGGCGATACTAATCTCTTTGAAACAATAAAAGCAGCGGCTCTTCTGATAACCGTTTAAAGCACCGCGTGAGCTGGTAATTCCAACACGGCGATGACTTGGGTCATGAGAAAATAGTTGCTTTGTTTCTTGGTCAAACTCAACGGCGACTATGTTCTTATTTAGATTTAACTCCCACGCTTTTTCAACCAGATTCCATCTTGACTCAGTTTCTTGATTCAAGTTTTCTGCTGAGTGGTCAAAGACGTAAAACAGCTTAAATAAGTTATCAGTTAAGCGAATACCTTTATTGAACTTACGCTCATCGATAAAAAACTCTTCATCAAGCACATCGTAAAACCGTTCTTGAACTGCTTTAGTATTAACGACATGGAATGCATCTAGTACGTATTTAAAGCCCTCTTTGGTGGTGATATCAATGAGCTTAGACTCAGTAATAGCCCCTTGGTTAAAGTCCATGCAAGCCTGAATAAACTTACTGCTTCTTGCAGTGCTTTGTTTAGGGCTATGCTTCAAGTGCTCGCATAAATGCATAGCATAGGGTAGAGCTAAATCATCGAGAGTAATTAAATCTGACTTGCTGTCTAAGCTCACATCGATAAGGCTCTTAGCTAGTGCAAACTTATAAGAAGCAGTGTTACGGCCGAATAGAATAATGGCTCGCCAGTAGTTTTCTAGGGTGGGTTCGACGTCAACGAAGTTCATTATTGTTCCATATCTACTGAATGCAAAGAGTAAACCAATCAAACTTCTCAGCTTAAAAAACTAATTTTTCTTGGCATTAGTTTCAACCAGTTGTATTGTATATATTGTTGCAATACTATTATGTATTAAGAGACATTAAAAAAATACTAAATCATTAATTCAGTATATTATTGAGTGTATATAAAAACTATAAATTTGTACTACTCAAATACTGTTAGCGGTGTTTAAGCTAATTATAAACATAAAGTCAGCAGGGTTAATCATAAGACAGGGTTTAGAGGAAATACTATGAGAGGAATCAATCAAGTCATCATTATTGGTCGTCTAGGAGCAGATCCAGAAACACGACAGTTCAGTAATGGAGGAGGTGTTACTAACATTTCAGTGGCAACCTCCGAGCAATGGACTGACAAAAATACTGGTGAAAAAAGGGAAGCCACTGAATGGCATCGAATATCACTATTTAATCGGTTAGGTGAGATTGCTACTCAATACTTAAAAAAAGGGAGCCAAGTCTATATTGAAGGCAGCTTACGCACTAGAAAGTGGCAAGATCAGAATGGACAGGATCGATATACGACTGAAATACGAGCAGATAAAATGCAGATGTTGGGCACATCGAGTCCCAATTTTGGAGATGATCCTGAAGATGAGGGTGGTGATCCGTTTGAGGATCTTAGGGCTTAGATTTTAGAAATAAGGGCTGGGATATTAGTTTAATAATATCGGTATAGTTAATACCCCACTCTCAACTCTTTATAAGTTATTGATAATTAAAGGCTTAAAAAGTTAATTCCTTACAGCTAAATATTTTAAGCTCTTCAAAATCAAGGGTTAAGAAAAAAGAGTTGAGATACGGGAAGTTAATATAAATTATTATTAATACATTGATCCAAACTGCTCTCTTGAACTGAGAGTATAGATTGATAAGGATGGAAATGGAAGTTTACTCGAAAAGTGATTTAGAAAATGATTCTGAAGAAGAGTTGCTAGAAAAACTGAAAGATGCATGGGACTATGATCCATCTGAGCCACTTGAGGTATATGGTACTTTAAGAGAGATAGTTCCTCTATCAGGTTTTTCTTTTTATGTTCTTGATAGTATTAAGCATATTAGAAGTAACGAAACTCTCAACTTTCCATTGAGCTATGAACCATCTGTCCAAAGTGTATTTGTAGGGGATCCGAGTAAGTTTAATCTTAAAGACTATAAGTCTGGAGATATAGCCAGGGCTCGAGTTACATTCTCTCCTCCTGATGAGCGAGAAAAGCATAATAATCCTTTTGATTTAATGACAACTGCAATGGATGGTCTGATATCTATTGAGCAAGAAGATGAGGTATTTGATTTTTCGAAGTCCACTTTACATTTTAGCAAAGTTAATGATGATGTATATTTAGAAGAATATTTATATAACCTACATTTAAAGAAAGCGCTTAAAGAAATTGATAGAAGCGTAAATGTTAAGAAAGTTGAGATCGAAAAACAGCTCGAAAAAAGAAAGCTAGAAATTAATGAGAAGATTGAAGAGCTGACAAAAGAAGAGGGCCTGCTCAAATCTAACAATGATTACATTAAGTCCGAGATATCCAGTTTAGAGAGCCAAAGGGATAAGGCAGTATCTGAATTGAGTGAAATAAGAGAAAGCGTTTCAAATGCAAAAGCTACATTAGAAAAATCAAAAACTGAATACTTTAAATTTATTGAAAATCTGGAACAAAATATGGCTAGCCTAAACGAAACTATAGAACAAAAATCTGAAGCACTATTACAGCTGGGGCTAATTGAGCAAGAGGACATAAATAACTTATTACTTCGCCATGATAGCTCAGAAGTACGAGATGGACATAGCTTCGAAGAAGTGTTTAATTCTAACTATGCAAATGCCATAGAGTACATACAGGCTTACTTATGGAATAAGGGTATAGTATATAAGCAAAGTGTATTGAAAGACTACTTAGCTTTATTAATGTCAAACGATCTGATAGTACTGGCTGGAGATTCAGGATCTGGTAAAACAAACCTTGTTAAATCATTTGCTAAAGCAGTAGGTGGTGAAGCTATTATTATTCCTGTAAAGCCTAACTGGACCAGTGCCGAGGATTTATTAGGCTACTACAATCCTTTAGAGAGTAGCTATCTTTCTACAAAGTTCTTAGATGCGTTAATTGAGGCCCAGAAAAATCCACAAACTCCTTATTTTATTTGTTTAGATGAAATGAACTTAGCTCGTGTAGAGTACTATTTTGCAGACTTCCTTAGTTTATTGGAAGAAAGAGATGAGCAGCCAGTCTTACAGCTATTTTCGTCTACAGAGGGGGACGTTTTAGCTAGTGAGCTAAGTAATTTTGTTTCACTAGTCAATGATACTTCTATAAAGGTGAAAAAGGATGAAATAACCTCTTTCATAGATGTGCTAACAGATGAAGATTTCAATAGTAAGTTGCATGAGGTTTGTGGCTTTAAAGATGGAGAGTCTCTTCTAAAATACCATAGCTCTTTAAAGAAAATGATCAATAGTTTTCTGAATACGCCATCTTCGATAAGCTTGCCTAAGAACGTTAGAATTATAGGGGCAATTAATGTAGATGAGACAACTCACTATCTATCACCTAAGATTTTAGATAGGGCTCATGTAATGAAGTTTAGTAGTCCTCTTTTGCAGGACTGGGACGCTATTGAAAGTGAAGTTATGGAGTTTGATATAGACATAAGCAAGCCAATTATATTTGACATCTTAGATCTAGGTGAACGTAAGCCTTATCCCGAATTTGATAGAGGCTCAGAATTAGTTCAGACCTTAATAAGCTTTGTACGAGAATACCTTAATCCATTAGGTATTGAATTTGGTCTAAGAACTATTCGACAAGCATTAAATTATTCAGAGGCTCTAAAGTTATTTGAATTTAGTGATCAGGTGATTTTAAACAATATTATTTTACATAAAATCTTACCCAAAATGCTTTTTGATGCGGAAAAAAATGTCAATGATACCCTTACTCGAAAAGATATTCTTAATCAGTTTCTTGATGAAGTTAGAAGGCAACTAAATAATCTCCCAGAGAGGGATATATCAACTAATAGCATTTCTGAGTTCGAAAAGATTATAGAGGATGCTAAATCTAATGACTGGGTTGTTAACTACTGGGCTAGATAATGATTGATTCTTTAGAAGTAAAATACTTATCTATTACATGGGAAAGTGAGGATAAGGTTAGTCAGTTAAAAGAAAGTAGGGACTCAGTTGAGATACAACAGGCTGAAGATGGTAGTTACTTCATCGAAACGACAGCATTTCCGAAAGTATTTCATTATGTGGGCATTCATATTATTGATGATCAAAATGACTATGAGCCTCCTTATCTTGAATTATCTGAAGGCGGTAAAGAACCGCTTGCAGTAGTAAGGTCTCCAGGTGATGGGAAGAAATGGTGGGTTCAGAAAACCAGATGGAATAAAAAAAATAATTGTTTTGATAGTGAAATATTTAGAAGTGTAGGTAAAGCAACTTTAGTAGTTAAATCTAAGAAGCTGACAATTATTAATAATTATATGGATTTTACTTCTGATGAGTTGAACTACTATTTACAAGATTTTAAAAATAATTTGTGGGAGTTAATTCTTGATAACAGTAATCCTGTTAAAGGTTCAATAGAAGGGAGCTCGCCAAATTTCTTTAAAGAAGAAACGTTACAACTTTACAGTGAGTTTTTGAAAGTTGTAAGAAAAGTAGTAGATAATCCTAATATGTTTCTATCTGAGAAGCAAAGTAAGTTACCTATAAAAAAGGCTAGACCTATTGCTAGTACCTTCCGAGAGCTTGCAACTAATCCACAACGAAAAGAGGTAAGTAGCCGAGATTTTTATGAAAGCTACAATACAGCTGAAAATAAGTATATAAATTTCTGCGTAAGAAGGATTGCTTACTTACTTAGAAGTTTTGATAGGCTTTCAAAACAACGAGCATCTGAGTTTAAAAACAATATTGACCATCAACTCAAAATTAAGCAGGAGCTATTAAGTACAAGAGAATTTACTATCTCAAATAAAGTACTTCAAAATGAAGTGAAAACTATTCAGGAACAGATTGATGAGTTAGAAGGTCTGAAGATCAACCATAAGGCATATGATTTTAGTATATCTACAAATAATCTTATGTACTTTAAGTTTGAAATATTTTTAGGTAAACCTTACGGTAAAAAGAAGGGAAGTTATTTTATACAATCAGTTAATGGCATTGATATCAAAGACCACCTTAAGTCGGTTAAACGATATAACTGTACTTATGCAGTAATCAGCTTTGATGCTACAGATGATTTCGATGTAGGAAAAATCGACCTGGCTTATATGACTGTACAGATTGAGGGGTATGGATTAGACGAAATAAAGAAAAACTCAAAAAATAAGGACTTTACTGAAGTCTCTTTAAAGGTGATTACACATTTAGATTTTGATATTAAGCAGCATAGGCTGTATCAGAATTTAGAAAGCAGAAAAGAACAGCTCAACAAACTGAACGGTAGAGATTTAAAGCGACAATTAAGTAGTGCAGAAAGACGTGAAATACAGGAAGAATGCAGAGTAATAGATAAGAAAGTTGAACTCTTGAAAAAGACTAGGGCAGATGTGAATAAGTTTGCCTCTCATTTACCTGGTATAAGATCTCAGATCAAGCATATAATCGATTTTTTTAAAAAAAATCGAGTGGGTATAAGTCATGCTTTCCCTAATAGTATGGTATTTATTCAAAATCCAAATTATGCAGGCGCTAAGAGTCTATTCAAAAAAATAGTCGACTTGAATGGTTTAGATTTGGATTTACTTGAAGACATGATGACTGTTGATGAAATAGGGCTTACAAATATCTCTAATTTATATGAGCGATGGTGTTTGATTAAGGTTATAAAAGTTCTAAATGAAGTATATGGTTTTTCTTTAAACGAGGGCTGGCAACAGTCCCTGATCAGTTCTGTACTTATAAATAAATATAACGCAAGTATAAGTATGTATTCTAATAATACACGTCAATCAATTACTGTGTCTTATGAAAAAGAAATCGTTCTTTCTAAAAAAAACGAACAAGGTATTGTTCAAACTAGACATATAAGACCTGATATTGTCGTTGATGTAAGTATGCCAAAACTAGCTATTCAATATAGACCCAGAAGACGAGATAGTATATTAAAATCGGTGGGAGAGAAAGCCAGTAGATTGATTCTAGATGCCAAATTTAAGGATTTGAACGAAAACTCTCACCAAGAGCTTGTTAAGAGCTTGTACTTTGGAAAAAACTATAGTGAAGATGGCAGAAATAAAGTATTTATCATACATCCTACACCTTATGTAATAGAAAATCCGACAAGTCCTCTATCTTGGGGAGTGTTCTGTGATTATGGTCAAACAGGTAAGCATCCAGAATTTGAAAATATCAAGGGTTCTCAAGCTTTCGATAACGACAGTAATGTAAATACTAATAAACACCGACTTGGAGGCGTTTTTCTCGCACCATCTTTAAGGTATTCAAGTAGTAAGGATAATTTACAAAGGTTGTTAGGGATGTTCCTACAGGAAAACAGCCAAAGGCATTATTGCGATAAAACAGATACAAAATGGCATACAATGACTTGTATATCATGTGGTAATACTGATAGATCCAAGTTGACCTTGAGCTACGATAAAACACAGGGTGATAACGATAAATGGGAGCTAAGATGTGATAAATGTAAGCAGCGAACAGTTCAAACAGTCTGTGTAAAATGTGGGTATGAAATTTTTAAGAATGGTATGAAGTGGACTTACCACAGAACTAAAGCTGAACAGTTTACAAATGTTGTATGTCCAAACTGCGAGAGCTTCCTATAAAAAAGGAATTTGAATTAATGAATAAGAAATTCACGTTATATCTGGATGAATCTGGTGATTTTACTACCAAAAGCAGACCATGGATTATCGGTGGGCTTTTAATAGGTGAAAGCTTTAGTGGAGCCGAAAAGGTAATGACTAAAGTATTCAAAGACTTTATTCGTAAATATAACTTTGATTCAATTGAAGACTTTCATCTGACAGAGATACGTGAAAGGTATAGAAACGATCATGCACGAGTTAATGAGTTCATTGAGGACTTTTTTGATGCTCTTGATGGCTTAAACATCCCATATTGCTTTTTAACAACTAATAACAAGACTAAGGTTAGCGCTAAAGAGCCAGAGAGAACTTACCGTCTGATGGTTCTAGATTTACTGCTTCAAGCTGAAACTGCCGTAGTAGAAAAGTTTAATACCGATATTGAAAGACTGGATTTAGTTATTGCGACTAGAACCATAAATGGGGTTAAACAAACCACATCAGGAGAGATCTATCAAGAAGTGCTGCAATCACTTCCCAAGGGCTTAGAGAGTGACTTGGTAGCGACAGGCCAGCTGGCATTACTAGGGAGTAACTTGAATCTCCGTATGGAAAATGCCAAGCGGTTTTGGGGATTGATTAATGCAGACTTCATTTGTAACTTAACTTATAACCTAGTACATGAAGAGAGTCATCAGCTAGTCAGTAAATTGAAAAGCGCTAAAAAGCTTTACGCCTTTGATACTTTTTCATCTCCTGAGCTACGTAAAATAATGGCGCAAGAGCATAACCAGAACTATTCTAGTGCAGTATTCAATTGCTTGAGGTTGCTCGATAGGTCGCCTAAAAATAAAGATTATCAGGAAGCTATTTTACGTATATTAGATAAGGCCCTAAATAAATCAGGGACCACAGGATCGTTAATTAACTTTGATAGCATTCTAGGGCGTGTCCCTAATTTGAAAAATACAGATAAAGCCCTATTTTAGCCCTATATATCAACAAAATATAGGGAAACTCACACCATGGCGAGAACAGCAATAACTGACGAGATATGGGAACAACTACAAACAACAATGAAGGCACACGGTTGCCATCAATGGAAGAATGACCGCACCGTAATGGAAGCCATACTTTGGAAACTAAGAACAGGTGCTCCATGGCGAGACATACCTACCGAACTAGGTTCATGGAAAACCGCTTATAACCGCTTTAATCGATGGTCTAAAAAAGGGCTATGGCAGAATTTTTTTTTGACCTACGAACACAAACTGATAAAGAATGGGTATTCATTGACGGAAGTTATGTACGGTGTCATCAACATGCAAGTGGAGCTCGGCGTGGTGAAGAGCGAGCAATTGGACTCAGTCGTGGCGGAAACACGACAAAAATACACTTATGTGTGGACGCGCATGGAAATCCGATCGATTTTAAAATCACTGGGGGTGAAGTGCACGACAGTCAAGTTGCAAACGACCTAATAGAAGTGATTGAACAGGCAGAATACTTTATAGCTGACAAAGG
>Ga0208302_100062_pt1 | contig 38835 bp, 32 predicted proteins | sample 29_taG_FD_184103 | JGI IMG/M metagenome (GOLD analysis project Ga0208302, IMG submission 184103) | Marine viral communities from Cariaco Basin, Caribbean Sea - 29_WHOI_OMZ (SPAdes) (version 2) | ecosystem: Environmental > Aquatic > Marine > Oceanic | place: Caribbean Sea: Cariaco Basin... | reverse complement strand
ACCACAGTGATTGAAGAGTTGGGTCAGATTAACCATTACAAGGTGGCAATGAAGCCTGGCAAACCGTTTGTCTTTGGTGAGCTAACTCAAGGTTTAGACGTGCCCGTGTTGTACTTTGGCTTACCTGGCAACCCTTTATCTTCTGTGGTCGGTAGCTTGCAGTTTATTATCCCAGCATTGTGGCAGTTATCAGGCGTCGCTCAAGAGGACATGCCGATGACATTGACTGTCAATGCTACCTTGAGCAATGACGTGAGAAAATCTCCTGGTCGTGCTGATTTTCAGCGCGGCATCTTGAGTCAAGATGGAGCCGGACGATATGTGGTCAGTACTGCGGGCAAGCAAGACTCGCATCGTATTAAGCAGCTTAGCTTGGCCAATTGTCTGATTGTATTGCCCAAAGACTCTGGCAATGTTAGTGCAGGCGAGGAAGTTTTGGTGCAGCCGTTCCCATGGTCTTAACTGCTATATGAGTTTAGCTACCAATACCAGAACCTTCACCAGAACCTTCATTTTAATAGCGAGCGTGCATGTTTTAACAGAGTGACAGTAGAGGCACAACAAAACATAGCTTTAGCACACTATTTTTAATCCCTATCTATCACCTATACTACTAAAGAGGTAGAGGAGGGGTAATCGCGATGCCCATTAGGGTGAGTATTTATTACCCCTCAACCTGTTATAATCTAATCATAGAGTTTAAGCATAGAAAAAAAAGATGAAGAGTGACCGCGTTAACCTGGTTAAATCTACGACAGTAGTACCAGCACTTGGTTGCCTTCACCCTTCTTTATCTGTTTATGACTGTAAAAACTTACTACGCTTTTTTTATTATTTTTATAAAGATTCCATTCACAACCTGAGGCAATGCTTAGAGCACATTAACTTTAGATGATTACGGTATCCAATATGACCCCTCTCAAATCCAACCTAGGGAAAGCTAGGTTGTATACACCTACCCCCAATTCAGTTATGTTTGATGGTCATGACCTAAACTCATCTGTTAATACGGCCTATCACAATACCCCTTATTCTCGCAGCACTTCTCCATTAGCGACTTTGACTAATATTCCTTTTTCCTATCAGAATAAAGCTTCCAAAGCAGCTACCTGGCATAACGTGACTAGCAAACCTGAAACCGCTAAAAATACTAAAACCGCTAAAAACACTGAAGTCTCTAAAAACAAAAAAGCTGCCAAAGATGCTAAAGTCTTTAAAGATGCCAAGGGTGTTACTGCTTCGCTGTCTTCTAACGCTGCGACTACTGATTCTACCAATGGCGAAGGTTTATTGACCGATGGTTTCTCGCGTCGGCTGACCTACTTACGCCTGTCGATTACTGACTTTTGCAATTTCCGCTGTGGCTACTGCTTACCTAATGGCTATCAAGGCAAGCGTCCGGATAATGAATTGACCTTACCTGAGATTAAGGTATTGATTAATGCATTTGCTCAGGTAGGCACCAAAAAAGTTCGCTTAACCGGCGGTGAGCCTTCTATTCGTAAAGATGTGACTGACATTATACGGTTGATAAAAGCAACTCCAGGTATTGAAACCGTAGCAATGACCAGTAATGGCTATAAGTTGGGCAAGCATATTGCTAATTGGCAACAAGCTGGTCTAGATCAATTAAATATCAGTGTCGATAGCTTTGACCCTACCACCTTTAAGCAAATGACGGGCTTTGATATTTTGCCGCAGCTGCTTGAAGATATGGACACCTTGCTACAAACCACAGACATTAAGCTGAAGCTAAATGGCATCTTAATGGAAAATACCGCATACGACAGCCTGCTATCCGCTCTAGAGTATGTAAAAACGCGCCCAGTGACCTATCGCTTTATCGAGTTTATGCAGACCAGTGATAACAGTGATTTGTTTTTTGCACAGCATGCTCAGTCAACATTAATAACCGAATATTTGCTAAATAATGGCTGGCAACCTCATGAGCGCTCTCAGAATGATGGTCCAGCGATAGAATACAGTCACCCTGATTATGTGGGCCGGATCGGTATGATTGCCCCCTATGCGGCGCATTTTTGTGACAGTTGTAATCGACTGCGGGTGAGTAGCTTGGGCAAAGTACATTTGTGTTTGTTTGACCAAGGCAATTATGACATTCGAGAATATTTACAGCAGCAAGATGTGGCGGGGCTAATAAAGGTATTGCATCAATTTATGCCGATTAAACCTGAGCATCATCACTTGGCTGAGTCCAATAGTGGCATTATGAATAACTTATCTATGATTGGTGGTTAACTCATATTAGCTAGTCACTAATTATCATCTGTAGCAAGTTGTTTTGGGGTTACTCTTTTATAGTGGGTTATCTCGTTCAGTTTTTTGATTTCATTTTATTTTGTTTTAACGATAAGGCCGTTTTTATGTCAAAAGAAAAAGTGTTTACCCCATTAAATGTGGCTGTGTTGACGGTTTCTGATAGCCGTACTTTGGCAGAAGATACGTCAGGTCAATACCTAGTGGATTCGCTACAAGAAGCGGGTCACAACTTGGCCGACCGTCAGCTAATTACTGATGATATTTACAAAATCCGTGCCGTGATTAGTGGTTGGATTGCCGATCCTGAGGTGCATGCAGTGATTACTACCGGTGGTACTGGCTTCTATATCCGTGACAGCATGCCAGAAGCGGTTAGCGTATTGTTTGATAAAGAGGTCGATGGATTTGGTGAGATGTTCCGTTTAATCTCAAAAGATGAGATTGGTATGTCGACCATTCAATCACGTGCCATTGCGGGTATGGCCAATAATACGGTTATTTTCTGCTTACCAGGCTCGTCAGGCGCTTGCCGTACTGGGTGGACGCAGATTATTAAAGAGCAGTTAGACAGCCGTACCGGTCCATGTAATTTTGTACCGCATTTAATGCGTACTAACCCTGGTCATGACTAATCCACTGTCTCCGAAGTTAAGCAAAAGATTAAGTAAAAGTGATGTGGCGGGGCTGGCGGGAATAGTTATTTTAGCCGGTGGCTTATCAACTCGTATGGGTTCGCCTAAAGCTTTATTGACCTTGCCTTCTGGACAGAGCTTACTGGATTATCATGTACAGCGTGCCAGTCAGTTTGGCGTACCGATTCTGATCGCTGATAATGCGCAAGGGTTCAGCACTCAAGTAGAAGATGTTGTTACTTCGCTTATTTATGTTGAAGACTATCAGCCGCAGAGCAGCCATCCAGATGCTAAGCACAAGCATTCAGCTGGGCCATTGGGGGCGATATTGTCTGCTATGCAGCAATTATTAGATCAGCCTGTTACTGACCAAACTGGACTGACAGATACTAATAATATTTCTCAATGGATGCTTGTGGTCAGTTGTGACAGTTTAGTCTCAGCCACTGATATCTGGAAGCAGGTTACTGAGTTTATAGCGACAACAGCCCCACAAGTAGTAGATGCAAACCAACAGGCTGTAACACAGACTAGTTATCCTCAAGTCTATTGTTTGACGGACAATGAGCGAATGTATCCATTGTTGGGACTTTATCAATTCAGCGTGGCTGAGACTTTACAAGCTTATTTGGATGCGGGAGAGCGGCGGGTAATGGGGTTTATTAAACCTGTTTGTCAACACGTTGCTATGCCAGAATCTTGGTACGCCTTGTCTAACCTAAATACTCAAGAACAGTTTCAACAGGCCAGTCAAAGCTTACCGTCATAACCGTTTGATAATAAATGCTGTTATATATTTTTATTTTTTAACTTCACTTTTTAACTTATTGCTTAATAACTTACTGCTTAAATAGACCGCTTATAACTGCCACCTTCCTCTCTAAAATGCTATTGGATTAACCTCAATTATGTCAAAGTCAGTGTCAGAATCTAACCACCAACCGTTATTAGAACCAACTGAAAAACAATCTTCAGAGCAATCTGCAAGACTGTCACATCTGGATGCGGATGGTGACATTCACATGGTGGATGTGGGCCATAAGACGGTGACCACACGTGAAGCAGTGGCACAGGGCTATGTGGTTTTCCCAAAAGATATTTATACAGAGATTAAAGCGGCGGATGGCCTGACTAAGAAAGGCAGTATTACTCAGACAGCGCATATAGCAGGTATTATGGCGGCAAAACGTACGTATGATTTAATTCCACTGTGTCATCCGCTGCCCCTAGATAAAATTGGCTTAAGTTTTGAGTATAAGGATGAGCAGAATGCCATTCGGGTAGAGTCCACAGTGCGAGTGACCCATAAGACGGGCGTGGAAATGGAAGCGTTAACGGCTGTGAGCGTCGCCTGTCTAACGATTTATGACATGACCAAGGCGTTATCACATGACATTATCATTAATGACATTCGTCTAGTGACCAAAACGGGTGGTAAATCAGACTACCAAAGTGCGTAAACACTAAGCATTAAGTATTAGGTCTTAAATCGTAAGTCAAAGACAAATTGAAAGTATTATATTGAGAGAACTATGAATATTACCGTTTTATACTTTGCCAGTTTGGCAGACAAATCACATAAGGGCAGTGAGCCGCTTACACTAGAGACGGGTACCAGTTTAACTGAGCTGTATGATAGCCTGCAAGATCGCTATCAGTTTCGACAACAGCATACAGAGTTAAGAGTGGCGATTAATGATGAGTTTGCCAGTTGGGATGAGGCCATTAAAGATGGTGACACCATTGCTTTTATTCCCCCTGTGGCTGGTGGTTAGACGTTAGTTTTTAGCAAGCTACTTAGAAACCTGTTTAGATAAAAGCTATTAAGAGAAATATTTTTTGGAGTCACACAATGGACAGTCAAACTGATTTGGACACTGCCAATCAGCCTCATCAGCAGGCAAGTAGCATCTCACATAGCGTAGAAGAGGCGTATCAGATAGCCCAGACCCAAGGCTTTGCTCTGTTGGATGAAGCGATTGACGAGCAGCGTCTAAAGGACTTCTTGCAAGACGAACAATGCGGAGCCTTAGCTACTTTTGAAGGTTGGGTGCGCAATCATAATAATGACAGCAAAGTGACCCGCTTGACTTATTATGGCTATGAGAAATTGGCGATCAACCAAGGTAAGCTGATTATTGAAGAAGCCAAGCGCTTATTTGATATCGAAAATGCGGTGGCGATTCATCGTATTGGAGCATTAGATATTGGCGATATGGCTGTTTGGATTGGCGTGTCATCTAAGCACCGTTATCCAGCCTTTGATGCGTGTCGTTGGATTCTCGATACTATTAAGGCGGACATTCCAGTATGGAAGCAAGAATATTACCAAGATGAGCCCTCTAAGTGGCTGAGTAACAATGGTTAAAGACATTATGATTTAGAAGTCGTTTAAGATGCTTTAATACAAGACCAGCTTCGGCTGGTTTTTTAGTCTTTTAAAGTGGGTTTGGTAACGTTTTTATGGGTATTACCTTTATAAAAAGCGCGGTTCACCTTATTGTTGACACTGGCAATCAAGGCTACAAGGACAATGCCCAAAGCGATCAATAACAGTGACATGGTGTGTGCCATGTCATAATTGAGGGCTTCGACTTGCTCATAGATGGCAATAGAAATTACTTTGGTTTCTCCAGCGATACTGCCGCCGATCATCAATACTACGCCAAATTCGCCGATGGTATGCGCAAAACTAATTAGACTGCCTAAAATGATACCTGCCTTGGCCTGAGGTAAAGCGACAGCGGTAAAGCGACGCAAGTGGCTAGGTTCTAACAATAACGCCATGTCACTGACACTTTTGGGGATACGTAAAAATTGAGCATATACTGGCTGCACATAAAAGGGCAGAGAATAGACAATAGAGCCTATTACTAACCCTTCAAAGGTGAACGCTAAGGTGCCAATGTTATGGGCCATCATCCATTTACCTAAGGCGAAATTGGGACTCATCAATAACAATAAATAGAACCCAAGTACAGTTGGCGGTAATACCAACGGCATGGCAATTACGCCCATTAGCATGATTTTAATGCGAGTTATTAAGGTAGTTGAAGACGGTTTGGCGAGCCAATAAGCCACCGGTGTAGCAAAAACTAAAAGGCACAGAGTGGTAATGCTGGCAAGCTTAATACTGAGCCACAGCGGCTGCAACATGTCTGATAGGTGAGGGGAGAGAAGCGACATAGGTTGGGCAATACCACAAGGCTTAAAGCAGCGAATTAAAGATACTCACACAGCATAGCAATATTTGCCCGATTTACCTAGTGTTAAGCAGGCTCTAAGTGGTTATGGGCTTTAAAAATCATTAGGGGCTACTCTGATAAACCAGTGGCTGATGGGGTTGATCCAACTGATAAATAACCGGCCTCAGCAAATAACTTTTGTGCAAGCTCAGATTGTAAATAATCACTAAAATCAGTTGCTTGGGCACTGTTACGAATGATAATGCCATCTTGCAAGATGGCCGGATAGCTCTCTGGCTGTAGGATGATGTACTTGGAACGTGGTACTTTGGCACTAATTAATTGCGACAATGCCACGAAGCCATAATCAGTGGTGGCCGTATGCGTATATTGAAAGGCTTGTCCGATGTTCTCTGCTTGAATCAAGACTTTTCTATCACTTAAGGTGTCGTATAGACCTTGCTGCTGCAAAAAAGCTTTAGCAGACGCACCATACGGGGCCAGTTCAGGATTGGCCAAAGTTATTTTAATAGCGGTTTTGCTTTCGCTGGGCTGAGTGATAAACAGCTGCTGTAAGCTGGCTTTATCTAAGGTTTTTAATGCCCTTAAGTCATGATTACTGTTATACAATGCCAATTGCCCACGAGTATAGGTAAAAGGCTTTTGTACCGTGGCTTTAGCACTGGCTTGCTGCTGCGCATATTTTGCTGGGAAATCTTGGTCGGCTGATAAAAAAATATCATAGGGTGCCCCAGAGTTAATTTGAGCAAACAGCTTACCGGAAGAAGCATAAGTCACTTCAATTTTTGGTTTTTGGTGTTTGTTAGTTTGAGCATCAGAGGTTTGAAAATCTGTTGTTTCATAGGCATCAATTACGGCAGGTAATACGCCTGCTAGGTTTGCAGCGGCAGCAATACGTATTAAATCAGTGGATTGTTGTGCTGAGGTCTTTGATTGACTGTCTGTAGGTGCCTGTGCAGTTTTAGCGTCATTAGAACAACTGGCTAAAAGCAATAAAGCGAGCAGGATATAGATAAATTTTAAAGACGTTTTCATAAATAGTATAGAATAATATATAGAAGGGAGAGTAGAGTTATATTTTGCCTGAAAGATTAAGGTTTACAAATAGCGCTTTAAAGTAGGTAAGCTTTAATATAACTATCTTTTAAAACGACATGGCTCAATTGTGAGGTTTTTATAAAATACTCATGAATAGTTTTAATATGATTAAACGAATAACTAAGACTTGAATAGTGTCAATTTTAAAAGAATCATAGAGCCAAATAAAGAGGTCAGCGGAAATACGGTATTGCTAACTTAGTATTTCATAAGTGGAAATCCAATTAGGATTTTATAAAAGCCTCCGATACAAAGTGCTTACAAAAGCTTTAAAAAGAAAACTGAAACAGATATATGTTGATTCAAGTTTTAGATAATAGATACAGGAATGACATCCTGAGTGCAAATGGTCAACACAAAGATTACAGGCGTCGTATGATGTCAGCCGTCAGATTATCTGCATTAGTCGAACGGCTTACTACTACAAGGCTAGTTTATACAATGAGATTATTAATATCTTAAGTGGAATTACTAAAAAACTTAATCTTTAGAGACTTCCGAAGCATTTTAAGCACATGAGACAGTTGGGCTATTTATTACATTATAAACAATTGAATCATATCTTATACGAAACAAATAAGAGTTATTACTTCTCTCCTAGCATATTCACTATTTGAGTAACAGCTTAGAAGAGTTTTATAGATTATATCGAATCCGGCTATCATCAAAATTCTTATATTAAACAGTTAAAGCGTGTTTATCTAAATGAGATTTTGAACTGCCATCTGTTTAATAAAATAAACAAGATTAGTAAGTTTATTGTAGAATGGATTACTATTTATAAAATTTAAAGACCGTGTGATACAGCTAATAATATTATTCATATTAAATATAGATGAGCGACTTAATTATTCTATAATAATGTTATTTTAAAAACGGGATATTTATAAATACTTACTATAGGCTCTCAATGACATATTCCTGAATGTGCGTTTCTAAGTTTAAGCAAGAGTACGTTTATGCGATATTTAAAGTTTTCTTCTTTATCTTATTTCACTACATAATAATGTAAGCCTGCTTATTATAGCGCTTAGATTTCATCTTAAAAACGAAATGGATTATGGTCAAATAGTAAAATTATCGATTGTTCTTTTCAATTTATTTTTTAAAAGAGCCAAGCTTCTTTTAGCATTCTTTAAATCATGTTGATGAATTAGACCGTAAATTATAGGCAAGAAATCAATAGGTTCAGTCGTATATGAGTTTAGATGTAGCTTTAGTATAGTTCTTTCTCTATGAGATAGCTTATGCGTTTTAATAAATATATTATACGCTTCTAATATTGACGTTAATTTTTTCGAAGTAATTCTTTCATGAGGATGGCTAATATCTACTACATAACTATATTGAGGAACTAGAATAGCTTTCTTATCATAAGTCTTAAGAAGCCTATACCAACATTCTAGGTCTTGCCAAGCTGGAAGAGACTGATCAAACCCCCCTATAGATTTCAAATATTCTGTTCGAGTGAAAACCTGATTACCTATCCAGTTGCCAGTTAAAAGATGTTGATAAGTACATCTTTCAGGTTTTTTAACAGGAACTAAACTTTTTATATTCTTCTCTTTTAAGTAAGTGTTACAATAGAGTGCAATACAATCACCTTTTATGAGGTAACAGTTATCAATGAATCCAGATATATGATTTGAAAGAAAATAATCATCATCATCCAATCCTGTAATAAATTCTCCATTTGCTGCGTATATCGCTTTATTACGACTTATACAAGCGCCTGAGTTTTTTTCATTTATAAAATATTTAAACCGAGAATCTTCTTTAGCTATTTTAACTAAATAGTTATGTGTAGCATCTGTTGAATTATCATCAACTACTATAAGTTCTATATTTCTATAGTCTTGATTTAGTACTGAATTCACAGCACGCCGTAAAAGATCAACTCTATTATAAGTAGGCATATATACTGTTACTAAAGGCTGAGTTTTATCATTCATCAGTTATACTCTCTCTGAATAGATAGCAGATTTAACTATCTCCACCAAATAAATTTCTAGTGATTATTATGTATTCAACATCTTTTATATCATTTACTAATCGATTGGTAACAATCATATCATCAATAGACTTAAATTCATTTCAATTAATTATAACGGTAAGTTTATAAAAATAGGCCTCTTTCAAACAGGTTGCTAGATAACTACTTCAATACCTGTGGCCTTTAAACGCTTCTCAATACTGAATTAAAGATTTTCTAAAACAGATTCCATGACTAAGCGACAAATCCCCAATGCCTTTACAGTTATATAGTCATCAATAAAGTCCATGCGAATACGATTAGAGTCAACTCAATGATGGCCTTGATTAAATTTCTAGCGACATCTTCCTAATTGCTTTGTAGCTCTTGGAGACGATATCCTTGATATCTAAAATAATAGTTATTGTAGTGACTACCAAGTTGTAGGTCTAGTGGAAATACCCCCAAATTTAGAAAACCAAATAGGTGGAACTAAGCTGCCATATTAAGTTTCTGAATCGGTGTAAAGCCACTATTACCCATATTAGGCCTTTCGGTATTATATTGATTGATCCGAGTTCCAGCTTATTGTTTCACTTGATCTAAACTATCAAACAGTTCCTGATTAAGCCAATCATAACGCACTGTCTTACTAAAGGGCTCAACATAAGCATCTTGCTGAGGATTACCAGGCTCAATATATTCAATAACGATACCTTGCTTAGTTGCCCAGTCCATTAAATCATTGCTGATATATTCAGGGCTATTATCACACCTGATTTAATCAGGTTTGCCACGGCACTCTTTGAGCTGGTAATAAGAAGTCGACTTCTATGATCAATGCTTCACTATTAAAGTTATCAATGACGTTAAAGAGTCTAATAACTATACTATCGGTTAAAGCATCATGCATAAAGTCCATATTCCAGCTTTGATTGATGCAAGTGGGCACAGCAAGATTTTGGGGATTATCTCGATTAATACAGCGTTTAAGTTTTATTCTCAGGTTTGACTCAAGCTCACGGTAGATTCGATAAACACGCTTAAGGTAAACACAGTATATTTCTTAAGTATAGAAAGCACAGCTTAAAGCCCCAGTTTTTATGGCTGTTTGTTAAATCAACAGCCTGGCTATCTGCTCATTCTCATCCGCTGTCTTTAACTGATAGTAATAACAGGTTATGCTGATGTTAAAGGTTAGATAGGCTAAGCTTACGCTGATGGCTCTGGCTTTGATGTAATGCTGAACAAGCTCTTTACGCCTAGAGGGTGCTACCAATTTTTTGACATGGCATCCCGTAAGATGTCTGATTTTAGACATTCTTCAGCACATATCTTTTTGAGCCGAGCGTTCTCAGCCTCTAATTGTTTAAGATGAGTAATCAGTCAGGCGTCCATACCGCCATACTTGCTCCTCCATTTGTAGAAGGTGCTCTGACTTATATTGTGCTCACGTAGTGGTATGTTACTGACAGGTACGCCTTATTCTGCTTATTTAAGTATATTTATAATCTGAGTATCGGTAAGTCTTTATTTTTTCATGTCGAAATCTCTTGCTGGTATTTTAGCAGTTAGTTTCTACTTTTAGGTGATATTATTTTTTGAGGTGATTGCCTTCTAAATTTTTAATATAATTACGAACTATTATAATTGGAACTAGGGCTCAATTTTATTTCTTAAATGAATATAGGAATTTCCTTTCAAAAACATATAAGTAAAATAGGTATAATGTTCCACAAAATAAACCTCCAATAATGATGTTAATAAAATGGCTATTTAGATTAAATATATGTACAAAGACAGAGCTTAGAAAGCCTATAGAAAATACTATTGTACATAGTTTTATCAAATGCTTAATAATTTCTTTATAACGTACTTCACCGTACTTACTTACTACTACGTGCCATAGCATGCCAACTGTAAGATATAAAAATAAAAGCGTATATATAGCAGTATCTAAAAACGGGGAAATAGAAAGACTTACTATTAATCCAAGAACTATAATGGAGGACATAAATAGATTCCACCAAAATCCAACAGCCGCCCTTCCTTTAGCTAATATGGCTGCACCGCCTGGGTTACCTATAGCTCTGCATATCCCTATAACTGCTAAAAAAGGAATGATCTCTGCCGTAGTAGACCAACCTTCTCCAAACACAATTTGAACAATTTCTTCAGAAAAGAAAATTAAAAATGTCAGTAGTGGTATCGTAATTAATGATAAAATCTTGATGACTATATAAAAGTAGCGACTAAGGGTATTTGTGTCATTCTGGATTTTTGAGTACAACGGAAATGCTATCTTATTGACAATAGGGTTTATTTTACTAACTGGAAATATTACTAGTTGCCATGCTAAGTTATAGAACCCTACAGCCTCTACGCCTATTAACTTCCCAATTAAGACTTTATCTGCATTAGCGCCTATATAGTTAATAGAACGTTCACCCATCTGGTATATACCGAAGCCATAAAAGCCTTCTAACTCGGAGTGTTTATACACTATAGAAGGTTTATGATAGTGTCTTAAACCTATCCATAAAAATAATAAGCTTGAGAGTCCAGCTTGAGTGATCATTGCACAGACCAAGGTTAGAACACCATACCCTTTATAGGCCATTACTGTCGCTACTATTAATGAAACAATTGAGGTAGAAACATTAATAATCTCCATGGTACGAAAATTTAGATTCTTCTGGCAGAGAACTCTATATTGGTTGCCTATAGCGACCAATATAAATGTGCTAGACAGTATAATCATTAGCGAAGTAATTCTGGGCTCATCGTAGAAAATAGCTACTAAAGGCGCTATGGCTATAACTGTCAACGTGAGGACAGCACCTGCTGCAATATTAAGCCAATAGAGACTAGACAGTTGGATATGGCTTATCTCTTGACGTTGAATGATTGCATTACTAATTCCCATGTCTTGGAAAGCCTGTGAGAATCCAATAACCACCATCATAATAGCCATTAATCCAAAGTCTCCTGGATCTAAAAATCTCGCCAGAATAGACATTTGAGCAAGTTGTAGAATAGTTACGATTACTGTAGAAGCAGTAGTCCATTTAAATCCACCAACTGCTTGTTTTTTTAAACTCATAAATTTACTTAATAATAAATTATCGAACGAATAAACTTTATAGTTCAATTTATGAAGCTTTACAGTCTCTTTTACTTAAATAATAGAATCTTTTTTAGGTTGAAGAGGGTGATAATTTTAATTTATAGTTTTGTATCCTGTGAATTGCCTCATCATTACCACAACTAGCAAAGCCTAAATAAGCTTTTGCCTTTAATTTTAACCTTGAGCTTAAAGACAAAACTAAGTTATTATGAATAGTTCGTTTTGTATTGAAATTCGATGTCATCAAGGCCCCCGGAGCATCGATCATGTTCACATGTTTATATGTATCGTTAGAGACGACTACTTTAGTTCCCATCAATTCATGAGCTAATTTAAACCAAAGATCATCTTGTTTTGGCGCTATATCCTTGAAATCATGACTTTCCATTATGATTTTGCTTAAAAGAGGCTTTCTGTATAGTACACCTGAAACACCAGTTGGAACTAAGTCATAACCACTACTTCCGGGCATTGCTAAAGGCCAGTTTATATAGCTTTGGTATCTACCTCCAATGGTCTTTAGTCGTACTCTCGCTCTTCCACAAATAATACAGTCTGGAAATATTTCAGCAGTATCCAAAAGTGATATTAACCATTTTGGCCCATAAATAACATCATCATCACAGGTTATGATAATATCATTTTCTTTACTATTCTTATAAACGGGTAGAAGTTTTCGATAAGGCCCGGTGTTTTGTACCCATGAAATATTAATAGATCCCATAGCTTCGAGTTCTTGGAGCCAATCTGGTAATTTTTGTATGCCTTTATCTATAAGATATTTATCTTTAGATAAATTGACTATGATCTTATCAGCTTTGTGATCTTGATTAAGAAGAGAAATGAGAGTATATCTTAGTATAGGTAACCTAATAGAAGTACTCGTTAAGGAAATAATTATTGACATTTAAAATTCCATATGAGTTAGAAAGGTTGATATAAAGGGTATGAAGCTAACTAAGAACACTTCAATTGTAAGTGATTTAATATATAGGTATATCTGATACTAAATTAAAGAATGTAATGTTATATTAGAAAAAATTTTATTAAAACCTAAAAAATGTGTTTACAACCTTCTATATAATAAAAAAACTGCTAATTTAACTAGTCTACATTATGACTCTGAGCTTTAAAATTTAGTAGAGATAATAGTTTTATGAATACCACTACCGAAAGTCTCCTGTAGTATCCAGCCTAAGTTATATCTTATCTTGGTCGTAACATAGCGCATATGATATCTAAGAAGATCTGATCTGTGACAGAGTTAATTAGTAATTCATGATGTTGCCTATTTGTTTAGTAGTTATAACACTTCCAAAATCTGACAAATTGCCTTCACCACTTCAAAACTTTGTTTCTTGTTATAACATCCTACCAATAGAGCTTTTTGTTATTATTTGATAAAATGCTCTATCATAATTATCTACTTACAACCTCCCGCGGATTGGATTGTCTTTTCCGTAAATGGGTAAAAGCTTTCCATTTAAAGCTTTAAGAATAATTAGTGGAATAAGCTTTTCTAGGAAATAATATGAGCTATAGTTATTAGAACAGTTAGTAATCACAACCGGTAGTCCATAAGTGTGCTGCTAAGTACCTACTAAGTAATCTGAACATGCCTTCCTTCTTTGGACGTGGAGTATGGTGAGCTTGGAACAACAGGTAAGTCATACTTTCTAAACTCCCATGAACGTCATCAATTAAAATGTGGTTAAACTTAAAAGTAGCCTTCCTGTATGTCTCTAGCTAGAACTTGTCCATACTCCAAGTCGCTTCTAGCAAGGTATAAGTGTCTATAATGTTGATACTAATAAGTTCTGCAGAACCATTAATAGAAAGATCTACATGAGATTTATCTGCTAGATACATAATCAAGTCAAATTGAAGTCATTCAAGCCCTTCTCGATAGCCTTTGCATCACAAATATCTATTTGCTTTAAGCTATATTTAAGATCGTTTTCCATTTCAACCATAGATTCTACGTTATCAACATAGGTAAGCTTATCTATTTTTTAGATTTTTATAAATATATTTGCACTTATTATACCTTATTTACTTCTTTTTCGATAGGAATTGGCAGACTAATAGAAAGCCGAGCAACGGCTCGGCTTTCTATTAGTAAAAACTAAAGTAGATTATAAGTTAGTTTTTTAAAACTTCCGCCATAGCATTGGCCACATAATCAATGTTTTTAGTATTTAAACCGGCAACACACATACGTGAGTTTGACACCATGTAGATACCGAACTCTGTTTTTAGGCGTTCAACTTGCTCAGGTGTTAAACCAGTGAAGCTGAACATACCATTTTGAGTGGTTAGATAGTCAAAGTTACGACCCGGTACTTTGGCTTCAAGTACTGATTTTAACTGTAGACGCATGGCTTTGATACGATCACGCATACCATAGACTTCGCTTACCCATTGCTCATGTAACGCTTCATCATTCATAACGATGTCTACCACATGACCACCATGTGATGGTGGGCTTGAGTAAATACGGCGTACAGTGAACTTCAGCTGACCAAAGACGCGAGCTGTTTCTTCCTCAGTAGGACAGACTACCGATAGGCCGCCCACACGCTCACCATATAAAGATAGGTTTTTAGAGAATGAGTTACTGACAAATAGTGGCAGACCCATATCAACTGCTTTACGAATCGCATAGGCATCGCTGTCCATGTCTTCGCCAAAACCTTGATAGGCGATGTCCATGAATGGGATTAGCCCACGTGCTTCAATGACTTGTAGTAATTGATCCCACTGTTGTTGAGTTAAGTCCACACCTGTTGGGTTGTGGCAGCAAGGGTGTAACAACACCACGTCATTCTTATTTAAAGTGTTGAAAAACTCGATCAATGCATCGAATTTTACTGTGCCAGTGGCTTTGTCATAGTAAGGATATTTACTCACTTCAACGCCGCTACCTTCAAAGATGGCAATGTGGTTGCCCCAAGTCGGGTCACTGACATAGCATTTTGATTCTGGGAACCAAGTATTGATAAAGTCTGCACCTACTTTTAAAGCACCAGAACCACCAATAGTAGCGATGGTCGCTACACGGTTTTGTTGCAATATAGGCGCGTCTTTACCAAATAATAGGTCCTGACAAGCTTTACGATGTCCTGGCAGACCTTCCATAGGTAGGTAAGGGCGAGCTGAGATAGGATCTGCAATACGTTGTTCTGCAGTCTTCACACACTCAAGCACAGGCAATACGCCATCATCATCATAAAAAACGCCAACGCCTAAGTTTACTTTATTAGGATTGGTATCATTTGCATATTCGACCATAAGGCCTAAGATTGGGTCACCAGCATAGAATTCGACACGTTCAAACATTTTATTTCCTTTCAGAAGGTGGTTGGTCGTACAGTATTAAAGAATAAACCAGATTGACGGTTAACTCAATGTTAGATTTTAGCAACGGGCTATTTAATGTTATGGGGCTCGAAACAAGCGTATTTAAGCGAACTGATGGCTAAAATTTATCTAAAAGTGACAAAAATTGTTATCATGTGCCGATTCATTTTTTTGACCGCAACCAAACGGATGGCGTATGTTGACCGATTCCCAAGCACAGAGCCCGCAACTTGATCCCAAACTGGCCTTCTTAATGGCAGGGTTAGTCATTTTGATTATGGGAGTAACCATGATCAGTTTTGGCTGGGTACCGCATTTGTCTTTAATTTTAGCGTTGTGCTTTTTACTATTAATGGGATTAATGCGAGGACTAAATTTCAGTCACATGCAGTCAGAGATGGCCGCTGGAGTAATGAGTGGTATTGGGGCTATTTATCTGTTCTTTTTTATTGGACTAATGGTATCAGCATTAATGATGTCCGGCGCTATTCCTACGCTGATGTACTTTGGCTTTGAGCTTATTTCTCCTCGGTTTTATTATATTTCCGCCTTTGTGTTGACCTCTATTATTGGTATCGCTTTGGGCAGTAGTTTGACCACAGTCGCTACGCTTGGGGTCGCCTTTATTGGTATGAGTAATGCGTTCGATGCCAATGTTGCCATTGCTGCAGGAGCGGTGGTATCAGGTGCCTTCTTTGGCGATAAAATGTCTCCCTTATCAGATACGGGTACTATTGCTTCCTCTGTGGTCGGCATTGATCTGTTTGAGCACATTCGTAATATGGTCTATACCACAGTGCCGGCTTGGGTTATCAGTGTGCTGTTATTTTGGATGCTATCCGGACAGACCCACTCTGGCAACTTATATCAGGTCAAGGTATTGCAACAGCAGTTAATAGACAGTGGTCTGATACATGGTTATGCGGTACTGCCCTTTGTGGTATTGGTGCTATTGGCCTTATATCGTGTTAATGCTATTTACACCATCATTTGTACCATAATCACAGCGATTATAGTGACTTATATCCACAGCACACCTTCTATCGAGCAGTTGGGCAGTTACTTCTTTGCAGGCTATGCCCCAGCGGACAATTTAGAGCTAGGAGAAGTCGGTGGTATGTTGTCTCGCGGCGGCATTCAAAGTATGTTCTTTACCCAGACCATCGTAATATTAGCGTTAAGCTTAGGTGGTCTGTTAAAGACACTGGGTATCTTGCCAGCATTGCTCTCAGGTATGCGTGATAAGCTCACCACAGCGGGTCAGGCCATCTTCGCTGCAGCCATGTCAGCACTGAGCATTAACGTATTAATTGGCGAGCAGTATCTAAGTATTCTATTATCAGGTACGGCGTTTAGGCCTACTTTCGAACGTTTACATCTACATCCAAAGAATCTATCTCGCACGGTGGAAGATGCGGGTACAGTGATTAATCCGTTGGTCCCTTGGAGTGTGTGTGGGGTGTTTATTAGCCAAGCACTGGGCGTTCCGGTATTAGAATATTTACCTTATGCTTTCTTCTGTTATTTGTCATTGTTATTAACGATTATATTTGGCTTTACGGGAGTGACTATTAGTCGGTTGGATGAGGAGGAAACGAAGAGTTGATTTCTCTGTTTAATAAGTAATAGAGGATTAGATAAATAGCTTTAAGTAAGTACAATTAATTGATTAGACAATATAAATATTAAGCGGGATAATAAAGACTTAATCTAAAATGGATAAAAACTATGAATAATGAAACCATAAATACTTCTAGTCAAAATAGTAATAATAACAACAATAAAATATTAGTGACTGGAGGCGTGGGCTATATCGGCTCTCATACCTGTATAGAGTTAATTGCCGCAGGTTATGACGTAGTGGTCTATGACAATCTATCAAATAGTAATCTCGAAGCACTAAAGCGCACTGAGCAAATCGCTGGTAAATCTATTCCTTTTATCGAAGGCGATGTACTAGATGCACAGTTATTAAATCAAGTGTTTGATGAGCACGATTTTTTCGGAGTAATTCATTTTGCTGGTCTAAAAGCAGTAGGGGAGTCTGTAGCAGAACCCTTAAAATACTATAAAAATAATGTCACAGGCACCCTTGAGCTGTTAGAAGTGATGCAAACTCATAATGTAAAGAACTTTGTATTCTCTTCATCAGCTACGGTATACGGTGATCCAGAAGTATTACCAATTCCCGAGACCGCACCAAGATCTTGTACCAATCCTTATGGCCAATCTAAATTAACCGTTGAGCATATCTTGCAGGATTTGGCGCAGTCTGATCCTAGCTGGAGTATGGCATGTTTACGCTACTTTAATCCTGTCGGTGCACACCGTTCAGGTTCAATTGGTGAAGATCCTAATGGTATTCCTAATAATTTAATGCCCTATATTAGCCAAGTGGCTGTCGGTAAGCTTAAGCAATTAAGTGTATTTGGCAGTGATTACGACACCATTGATGGTACTGGGGTACGTGATTTTATTCATGTGGTCGATTTGGCCAAGGGCCATGTGGCAGCAATAGATTATCTCAAGAAACAAGCCTCTGATTCAGAATCAGGGGTAGGCTTTGAACCTATTAACTTGGGTACCGGTAATGGTAGTTCGGTATTGCAATTAGTAGAGGCGTTTGAAAAAGTAACGGATCAAAGTGTGCCTTATCAATTGGTAGACAGACGTCCTGGAGACATCGCCGCTTGTTATGCCAGCGCTGATAAAGCCAAAGACTTATTAGGCTGGCAAGCTGAATTAACCATTGAAGATATGTGTAAAGACAGTTGGCATTGGCAGAGTCAGAATCCTAGTGGGTATAAATAAGCTTCGTTTATAGAGTAATATGATTTAAAAAAGCTCTAAGCCATATAATGATTTAGAGCTTGTTAGTAGGAGATTATTCAGCTATTAGAAATTGGCAAACTCAACGCCAATACCGCCACCGACATCCGTTGAATGAATATCTGAGTCAGATACCCAAGCACGACTAGAAATAGTGGTTTTTGGATTTAACTGGTGTTCCCAAGCAACGTCCAGTACAGTAAGTTTATCAGACTCTGGGAAAGCTCGGTTATTCTTATAAGAGTTACTACCTTTTATTCCCGACTGGTTAGCTTTGGCATATTGCATCTTGGCATTGATAAAGTTTTGATTATTGACCCATAACTTACCACCAACTGTTATGCTCTCTGAGTCACCGCCAAGCGCATGGCCTAGAGGATAACCATATTGGTAATAGCCATCAGTATAAATATAATGATTATATGAAATATCTTTCCTGTCTCTACTACTACGTGTATCTGCCCATTCCGTGTAAAGCTGATAAGGCATTAGTCCCATACGATTAGATTTTATGGCTGAAGCATAATCGATGCCCGCTAAATACATATTCTTTGAAGGTAATCCGCCAGCTTCATCTTCACCAATATACTGACCATAAATCCCGACAGGAAGATTAGTTAAAGGGGCAAGGTTCACACGAGCATCAAAGCCTGCCAGACTATTGGTAGGATCAGTATTAGCATCCCCTGTATTATCATTTTTACCTGTTAAAGCATCAACAAAAGAGCTAAAACTCTCAGAACGACCATCTCCACCCCACATAATCATACGAGAAGCACCCAGATCAAGCCAAGGAGTAGGACTGGCTGTTAGTCGAGTACCAATAAGCTTGGTGTCAGGAATAGCATTATAATCATCCAATTGACCCAAAAACAACTGGTATTGCCAAGGTCCAATCCAGTTCAAGTAAGGCGAGCTAGGCGCAGTTTGAGTATCTCGTTGCATTGTAAGCCCAACAACTGGCTTTGAAGCATCACCACGTATTAGACTGCCATCATTACCTGGACCCCACCAAGTTGGAATTTGACCAGCGATTAACCACTGATTGGCATATTTACCCGCTACATAAGAACCATCGAAGCTAACATCATTATCATCAATATCGTCATCTTTAACATTGGCTTGTAAATTAATTTCCCAGTTATCTTCGCTAATACCAGCCCGAGCGCTCGCTTCAAAGTTTGCTAATTTATTATCAGCGAAGGTTTGAGGTAGCTGTTTTCTATCTGTTTGCCCATAAGCAGATACAGTAGTATTCACTAAAGACTTAGGCTGCTTACTCAATGTATAACGTACGGACTGTACAATCTGCTGCTGTTCAGGAGTGCGAATATTAGCACTTTCTAAAGCACGACTAATCTCATTGGTAGTTAACGGCCAAGTAGTCGTACTAATCTGGATAACCCCTTGAGCTTGTAACCAGTCAAGTTCTGACTTAAGGCTCATATCATTCATTTGTAAATTTTGGGCAGTGGCTAGTCCGCTTATGAAGGTAAAACCTAAGACCAACGTAGTTAGTCTAGTCAATTTAAGACCTGACAAGTTAATTTGTTTCATATCAGTAATACTCAATAGCAATAAATAAACATATAGTCTATCTTAAAAATTAAAATAAATAGTTTATCATTTTGTATTGCATATAAAGGCTAACGAGCACCAAATCCTGTTATCATGGTGTGTATGGTCTTAAAGAAAATTAGTAGATCCAGTGAGAAGGAGATGTGCTTAATATAGTAGAAATCATATTCGATTTTTATCTTTGTCTCTTCTGCACCTGTAGCATATCCTTGATTTACTTGTGCCCAGCCTGATATACCGGGCTTAACAATATGTCTATAATTAAAGAATGGGACTTCTTTTTCTAACTCGACAGCGAAATCCAGAAATTCAGCTCTAGGGCCTATTAGGCTCATTTCACCTTTGATAACGTTTATAAATTGTGGTAATTCATCGATACGGGTTTTACGAATAAATTTACCGACTTTAGTAATACGGTTATCATTTTCAGTAGTCAACACTTCTTTCGCTTTTTCGCGCATACTACGGAATTTATAAACTTGAAACACTTCACCACGATAACCAACTCGAGGTTGAATATAAAAGATTTTTCCACCATCTTCTAATTTAATAGCTATAGCAGTAATCAAACCGATAATAAAAGTAATTGGTAATGAAATTAAAATAAGGACCACATCGAGGCAATATTTTAAAAACAAATAGTTTTGTGAAGGTAGTAGAGACCCCAGTTCATTTTCATACATATGATTAATACGAACTCTGCCAGTTAGTGATTCACGAATATTACGATAATGATAGACAGGAGTACCTTTAAGCGTCTTATCTGTTATAAATCGCTCCCAGTCATCCGTTAAATCATCACTATGTAAATCGGTAACGATACCATTAACTTCTTCATCAAGTTGAGGACTAGATAATGGCATCCAACTAACCGTGGGAATTTGTTCTGGTATTAGTTCGGCTCGCCCTACTGGAATATAAGCAAAAACATAATGTTCGTGCTTACGGTTAATGATGTCTATAAAAAAAAGATATATTACTAGACAGCATGCACTGAAACTATAGAAGTATAAAGAGTAAGCTATATTCGAAGCTTTGATAGGAACTAATAATAGTATAAACCAAAATATAACCACTGGAATTATATAAGTACTTGAAGTTATACCAGGAAAACGTTTTATACTATGCAAAGTTACTATTGTTAAAACTACTAATAGCGAACTAATTGCTAAATTTATATTACCACCTGTAAAAAAATACTTATTTATAAACTCTAAGGCAGTCCCTAAAGAAGGTAGAAAAGTACAAAAAAGTAATCCAAAAATTAATTGAAAAGGTAAAAACTGCATTATCTAACCTTCTTTAGGATAATAATTATAAGTCTATGCTCTATGCTAGTGTTTATCAAAGACTAATTGTAATAAGATTAATTATAACGAAAGACGTTATAGTTGATAACTAAAGCTAAAAACAATAGAACAAGCCCTAGTGTTATCAAATAAATTTCATTTTTCTAAACTTCTGTAAATACCAATTGACGGTTAATATAATTCCAGTATCAAAATCCTCATCAGCTTTCCACCCTAGCTCCTGTTCTATTTTAGTTGCATCGATTGCATACCTTCTATCATGCCCCGCTCTATCTTCAACAAAGGTAATAAGATCAGAATAAGAGGTTTGATTTTTTCTAGGTATTTTATGGTCTAAAATAGAGCAGATAGTATTAACTATCTGAAGATTAGTTCGCTCATTCCTACCGCCAATATTATAAACATTACCAGTTTTTCCAGAATGATATACTAAGTCTATACCCTTGCAATGATCTAATACATATAACCAGTCCCTAACGTTTTTGCCATCACCGTAAATTGGAATTGGCTGATTACTTAAAGCTTTCCTAATGATTGTAGGAATTAACTTTTCATCATGCTGTTTAGGACCATAATTATTAGAACAGTTAGTAATGACTGTATCCATTCCATAAGTTTCCTGATACGAACGAACAATCATATCACTTGCAGCTTTAGATGCTGAATAAGGAGAGTTCGGAGCATATGGTGTTTCTTCTGTAAATAAATCAGTCTCATTAAGAGTTCCATATACCTCATCTGTAGATATATGATGAAATCTACAGTTTTTATACTTTTCTTTATAAGTAAAAGGCTTATCCATCCAGTATTTATAAGCTACGTCTAGAAGAGTAAAAGTTCCATTGACATTAGTTTGAATAAAAATGCCCGGATTTTTAATACTATTATCCACATGTGATTCGGCAGCGAAGTGTATAACACCCTGTATATCATATTCATTAAAAATATATTCAACAAGCTCTCTATTGCAAATATCACCTTTGATAAATTTATATCTTGGATTACTATCACATTCTTTCAGGTTGTCTAGACTGCCTGCGTAAGTTAACAAGTCAAGATTGATAACATTAAAGTCTTTATATTTGTCTAGAAAGTAAGGTACAAAGTTGGATCCTATGAATCCAGCACATCCAGTAACTAATATAGACTTGTTAGATTTATTCACTTTTGTCTCCTAGTAAAGCTAAGCAATCATTTAAAGAGTCTTTCCAATAAGGTATATCAATATTAAAAGTAGATTTGATTTTTGCTTTATTAAGTACAGAGTAATGAGGTCTTTTAGCTGGCGTAGGATATTCAAAAGTTTCTATAGGGTCAACTTTACAGTCTAAATTTGCAGTATCCATAATTACTTTGGCAAAATCATACCAAGAAAGAACACCTTCATTAGAGTAGTTATAAATCTCAACTTTATCATTAATTAATTTAGGTAAAATATCTAAAATGACTTTAGCTAAATCTCGGGCATATGTGGGGGTACCTACTTGGTCATAAATAACACCTAAAGAATCTTTATCTTTGCCTAAACGGAGCATCGTTTTAACGAAGTTGTTTCCATATGATGAGTAAACCCATGAAGTTCTAATTATAATAGAGTTGTTAGGATTGATGTTAATTAACGCTTTTTCGCCATTTAATTTCGTCTGCCCATATACCGTCTTAGGTTGCGTTGAGTCATTTTCTAAGTATGGTTTAAATGATTCACCATTAAAAACATAATCAGTTGAAATATGTACAAGGGTTATATTTAACTCTTTAGATAATTGGGCCATGTTTCTAACAGCTAGATGATTAATAGCATCAGCTAATTCCAGTTGATCATTATCCTCTGCTCTATCTACCGCTGTATATGCAGCACAATTGATAATAGCGTTAATCTGATTATCTAAAATGAATTGTTTGAGCGACCTAAAATCAATAATATCAAGACTTTCTCTAGCAGAGAAAAAGAAATGGTAATTATAATTTTTAGATAAAGCCTTCAGCTCACTCCCTAACTGTCCATTAGACCCTGTAACTAAAACTCTGAAGTTCTTATTTAGCATAATAGTTTGTTTCATAATCAAAAAGTTCGAGTACTTCTGCAAGTTTTGGCTGTCTTCTATCCTTTTCCGACAGTACTAATTCGGGCTCAGGTAATAGCCAGTCAATATTAAGAGTCGGATCGTCAAAAGCCATACCTCTATCACATTCAGGACTATAATAGCTATCTACTTTATAAGCAAATATTGTGTCTTCCTCTAAAACAACGAATCCATGAGCAAAACCTCTTGGAACAAAAAGCTGCTTTTTGTTATCTGCGCTAAGCTCAACACCAACATGTTTGCCAAATGTAGGTGAGTCCTTTCTTATATCCACTGCAATATCAAGAACTCTACCTTGAATAACACGAACTAGTTTAGTCTGAGCGTATGGGGGCAGTTGATAATGTAACCCTCTAAGTACTCCCTTCATGGACTTAGATTCATTGTCTTGGCAGAATTCAACGTGATAGCCCAAAAATTCTTCGAGTTTATCCTGTCGGTAGCTTTCAAGAAAATATCCTCTATTATCACCATGTACTTTAGGTTCAATAATGATTACATCTTCTATCTCGGTTCTAGTAAATTTCATATCACTTATCTTATTTTTTTAAGTTTGCTCTTGCAATTAAGTATTGACCGTATTGATTCTTTTTAAGGGGTTCTGCTAGTTCAAGTAGTTTTTCTTTAGATATATAGCCCATTTCAAAGGCTATTTCTTCAAGACAAGCAACTTTTAGACTTTGTCTATTTTCAATGGTTTGTATAAAAGAGGAAGCTTCTAATAGACTTTCGTGCGTTCCAGTGTCTAACCAAGCATAACCTCTACCCATAAGTTCTACTTTTAACCTTCCTTCATTAAGGTAATCCTGGTTTAAAGTAGTTATTTCGAGTTCACCTCGAGAAGAAGGTTCAACATTTTTTGCTTTACTTACAACGTCACTAGGGTAAAAGTATAAGCCTACAACAGCATACTTTGACTTAGGAGTCTTTGGTTTTTCCTCAATAGAGATAACATCTCCATTATCATTAAACTCTGCTACACCATATCTCTCAGGGTCTTTTACATAATAACCAAAGACAGTCGCTTTCTTCTCTTCTTTAACATTTTTGATGCTTTGAGCTAAAAGATTAGTTAATCCATGACCATAGAAGATATTATCTCCCAGTACTAAGCAAGCATCATCACCCTCAAGAAAATCCTCTCCTAAAATAAAAGCCTGAGCCAGTCCATCTGGATTGGGCTGCACTATATACTCAAACCTCATGCCCAAGTCACTACCATCACCCAAAAGTTCTTCGAATCTAGGTAGATCTTTAGGTGTCGAAATGATTAACACTTCTTTAATACCAGCTAACATTAATACGGATAAAGGATAATATATCATTGGCTTATCATAGATAGGAACAAGCTGTTTGCTTACTCCTTTAGTAATAGGATAAAGTCTTGTGCCACTACCACCTGCTAATATAATACCTTTCATAAAGATGCCTTATAAATTAATTTCATTTAATATTTTTTTATTAATTACGTCTCTTTGTTTGTCAAATAACCAGCCCCATTTATTAAAATAGTAAATTGCTGATTCAATATGATACTTTAAAAGCTTTTTATTAACGTAAGACTCTTTTGCGAAATTATGATAAATCTCGACCTTAGGATAAAAGATTGTTTCGTATCCCATATGAATTCTTCTATTGAGGTCTGTATCTTCTAAATACATAAAGATATTTTCATCAAACAAACCGACGTCTTCTAATATAGACGTTCTTAAAAACATAAAGCAGCCGCTTAAGTTTGGCACATTCATAATTTTGTTATAACCAGAGTTTCTTAGCTCATATCTTTCATTATTTCTTTCTTTCCAGGCTTTATTCGGAATAAATCTTCTTAGAATTAAATCTGAAGGGGTAGGTAGAAGCTTACATAAATACTGTATGTTACCATCTGGATATCTGACTTGAGGCATAATATTGCCAACATATTGATTAGACTCCATATAATTGTATAGACTTTCAACAACTTTATTATCAAAGTAAATATCTGGATTTAATACCAAATGATAAGGAACTTTGTCTTTAATGCTTATTTTAATTGCTTTATTATGGGCAGCTCCATAGCCTAAATTTTTATTATTAAAAATATAGACTATTCTTGGATCCATATCTTGTAAAATACTTAGACTATCATTCGCCGAATTGTCTATTAGATAAAGATTAAGCTTTAAGGTAGACTCAGAGTTAAAAAAGCTTTCAATAACTCTTTTTATTTGCTCTATCTCGTTGTGATATAGGACAATAGATGCAGTAATATGGGTCATTAGTGATCTTCTTTCTTTAGAGGTAAAGGATTTATTTGATTAGTGATAGTTTTTCTTGCATGTTTTAATAAAGAAAAACCAATAAGTAAAGGTACACTAGGAATAAGAGCTTTTTTACGTTTAGCAATATTAATGAACATTTGAATCTCGCCTTTTCTCATCTTCCAGAGGTCAGAACTTAAACCTCCTGCTGACAGCTCCGGTCTGCCAAGCTTAACAAGGGGAGAATCTAGATAATATACGTCATGGTTTAAAGCAATTCTAAGCCATAATTCATGATCTTCAGTGTGTGACATTGATTCATTAAACTTTTCGCAAATATCCTTTTTTATTACTATACTTGGAGTGACAGCAAAGTTCCTTAATAATAAGCTAGAGAAACTAATTTTTTTTAACTTATTATTTTTATTTAAGGTAGGGAATGCGGACTCATTAGTATAGGCATGACCTATAAACTTAATGTTATTATCAACCATAGTCTTGATAATAATTTTAAGCTTGTCTGGATGCCAGATATCATCGGAATCAAGAAATGAAATCCAGACACCTGTAGCCACCTTTAAGCCTACATTTCTCGCAGTAGAAACTCCACCGTTTAGCTTCTTTATTAGTTTAATATCTCTATTTTCGTTGCCGTGATTTCGCTCAATAATTTTTTCGACTACTTTTGCCGATTCATCGGTAGATCCATCGTCTACTATAATAATCTCAATTGGTTCAGTTAGAGTTTGATTTATGACAGATTCGACCGATGCTTCAATAGTAGATATTGAGTTATATAATGGAATAATTACTGAGATTATCATTTCAATTATCCGAAAAGTAGTTTTTATATGGAGTCATCTTGGGGTAGCTATCTAACTTCTCATCGACTAAAAGCGCATTTATTTGTATACCAAAATAGTAAACTATAAATAGAGTAAGCATTAGGAGTTTTATTGCTTGATGTCTATAAGTATAAATAACTCGAGGAACTAATATAGTTTGGAATATCAGAAAATAGTAAGACAGTCTTGTAACTGCTGTAAAATCGGAGAAAACAAAATTTACAATTATTCCGAGTTGATAAAGGTTTAAAAGAAAAGTCAAATTTTTGTCAGAATTTTTTTCATAAGAATAAAGGATAAATAAACTAAAAAAGAATAAAACAATAATTTTGAATACTGAGACTTGTTCTACGAAAGCAGTACTATATACACTATATCGACCACCTATAGTAGAGATTACTAAACCCATAATTCCTGATATACCTATAAGTAAAGCCAACGTCATTATAATTATGTGGAAATATAAAGAGTATTTTTGAGCTAGCAACCTCCTCATAAGAAGTACTATTACTATTGGTATGATGGCCGAAAAATGAAACATAAAACCAATCATACTGATAATTAAATATTTAGATCTCTTATTTAAATACAATAAATAATATATAGATAACAAGAAAAAGCTTATAGCAATTCCTTGACGAATTATCGAAAATGAATTGAGATACAAGCCTGGAATCAGAAGATAGATTAGAAATGAAGTACGATAGTATTTAGTAAACTTTTTTATGGCATAGAATATAATGGATATAGTAACAGCAGAAAAGAAAAAGAAGACATACTGTGGTTCATCCCACCAAGCCCTAAATAAGCTAATGACTACCATAAATAGAGGCTCTAGTTCGAGGTGATTCCCCACAAACATAGAATAATAATTATAATAGTCGTAACCTACTTCATATCTAAAACCTGAAATAAATATTATTAACAATAATATTACATAATCAAATATCTTTGCTTTGAATGCATATCCTAAACACATTAACAAAATGATAGTTAAATAATATGTAATATAGAAATCCACTTATAATACCTGTTTAATTGAGAATTAATAGAGTAATGACAAAGAAGTATCTGCCTATTATAATTGGTACAAATGGCATATCTAAATTACTTAATCTATCTAATTAGCTTTATAAAAAATTTAGAGTTATAAATGAACTTGAGTTTATCTTTATTTTCATTTACTTTTAACCAAAGCTCTTCTGGCAGTAAGGACAAAAATCCTAATGTCAATGAGTTAAGAGTGTTAACATCATAATAGAGTGTTTTATATAAGTTGAAATTACCTCTATAATTATTAGAGTTATAATTTGTTAACCATGCAGCCTTAGTATAATAATTAGAAAACCTCTTTAAAAGAAAAACTGTTTCCTCATCATCTACCCTTCTCAGTATGGAATCTATGGTACTACGAATGGCACTCGCATTATCGAAAGAAGTTTTAGTAACCATATTAATAGAGTCTCGATAATAACATGCACCAATATAGTTATTTACAGTGAGATTATCTGATAAGAATATACATCTAAGCCATGTATCAATATCTCCACCTCTATTACATTTACCAGCAGGAAATAAACCGGATTCGATCAATAAGCTTTTTTTAATAACTGCAGTTGATGTATAAAAGGGTCTATTCATATTAACATCAGCCGCTAAATACTCTTTAAAATTTAAAGTATGTATTCCTTTGTTAGAGTTATTTACAAAATACGAATTAATCGTTGGTGTATCTGTATGATTGTAGTCAAGTGTCTTCCATCCGCTAGCAATAAAACTTGACTGATTAGATTCAATAATAGTCTGATGAACAGTTTTCAAGTAATCTGAATACCATTCGTCATCCGCATCTAGAAATGCAATCCATTCTGCTTTTGCTTTTTCAATTCCTAAATTTCGAGCTGCATATCCCCCTGGACCAGGCTCGTTTCTATAGAAGACTCTTATTCTTGAATCTGAAAACTTTTCTACTTCAAAGTTACTTTTATCAGTAGAAGGGTCACAGATTATTAAAAGCTCAAAATTATCGAAACTCTGATCTAAAATAGATTGTATAGAACGTGCAATGTGTGGTTCTTTGTTGTAAACAGGAATTACAACTGAAAAAAAAGGAAAGGTCACTGGCTTATACATATTTTCAATAACCATTTTAGCTATCACCACCAAATAAATCTCTAGTAAATACTTTAGATTTAACGTCTAATAATTCATCTACCATACGATTTGTAACAATAACGTCGCTTTTGTCTTTAAACTGATTTATGTCATTAATAACTGGTGAGTTATAAAAATGTGAAGCATCAAGTGCTGGTTCATAAACAATAACTAATATGCCCTTAGCTTTCAAACGTTTCATAACTCCTTGAATAGAAGAAGCTCTAAAATTATCTGAACCGGCTTTCATTACTAAACGATAAATACCTACTACTTTAGGATTTCTAGCAACAATCGATTCTGCAATAAAGTCTTTACGAGTTCTATTAGAGTCAACAATTGCTTTTATCAAGTTACTAGGTACATTTTCGTAATTAGCTAAAAGTTGCTTGGTATCTTTAGGTAAACAGTAGCCACCATAACCAAAAGAAGGATTATTGTAATGATTGCCTATACGAGGATCGAGTCCAACGCCTTCGATAATTTGTCTTGAATCTAAATCAAATGTTTGAGCATAAGTATCTAACTCATTGAAATAAGCTACTCTCATCGCTAAATAGGTATTAGAGAAAAGCTTTATGGCCTCTGCTTCTGTTGAGTCGGTGAATAAAGTAGGAACATCTTTTTTTATTGCACCTTCTACTAGTAAGTTAGCAAAGGTTTTTGCACGTTCAGACTGTTCTCCCACAATTATTCGTGAAGGGTAGAGGTTGTCATATAAGGCTTTGCCTTCTCGAAGGAATTCAGGAGAAAATATAATATTTTCAGTTCCAAGCGTTCGTTTAAGTTGTTCGGTGTATCCTACCGGTACAGTCGATTTGATAATCATTACTGCATTAGAATTACAAGACAGAACAGTTTTGACTACTGACTCGACACTATCAGTATTAAAGTAATTAGACTGAGGATCGTAGTCAGTTGGTGTAGCGATAATTACAAAGTCTGCATTGCTATAGGCTTTGACAGCATCCAAAGTTGCTGTAAAATTAATTAAACTATTAGATAAAAAATTAGTGATCTCAGTATCTTCAATTGGAGATTGTTTATTATTGAGTAGTCTGACTTTTTCTTCGATAATATCTACAGCGACCACTTCATTATGCTGTGCTAACAACATAGCATTCGATAAGCCTACGTAACCTGTTCCTGCTATTGCTATTTTCATTTCATGAGCCTCGAAAATTCTAAATTAAATTACTTGTTTTTTGAAGATACTACTAATATTAAGGCTATAGTGAGTAATTGTTTTAGAAATATAAAATATTAAAAGGTATTTTAATATTCTATATCCTACCTTTGACGAGCATTAAATAGTTTAGTCTTTATAGTTTTAATCGTTTTTACAGCTGTTTCTTTGGAGTAGGAATCATATAAAGCTTTAATGACTATTAGTTTTATAGTAGGTTTTCTTAATTGATATATCAGATATATTATACTGACAGTTAAAGTAAAGACCCTTTTTTTCCATAGAGGCTTCAGCTCTTTATATAAAATAGGATGTTTTTTCTTAAATTCGTACATTGATTCTAGAGATACTAAAATACCATTGAGGTTTTTTATTGTTTTACTACTAGTCATAATTGAATCATTTCTTATGCGTCTACAAAAGAGCATATCTTCTATCACTACAGATGATTGAGAGTGAGCAGCCAATTGGAATATTACCTCTTCATCTTCATGTACGATTGACTTAAACTTGAGATCCCTAGAAGTCCATAATTCTTTTCTAGAGACATATAAGCATGCACTACTATAAAAACTATTCTGGTTCATTAAAGCAGATATCAAACTATAAGAATCTTTAAAGTAGTCATTAAAGCCTCTGTCATAAGTAGGAAAAAAACTCGAATTACCTTTATACTTTTTGTCATGAAATGATTGACCGGAAAAGAAAATTAAATCTGGATTGGAGTATCGCTCAATATTTAACTTTATTTTCTCAATAAAACTAGAATTCAATAAATCATCTGAATCAAAAAAATATACATATTCTGAACAACTTTCTTTAAGACCTCGATTTCTAGCTTCTCCTAGGCCCTTATTTAAAGTATGAAATATCTTAAATAAACTATTATTTACATATTTTTCTAAAACATGAGCTGTATTATCTGTACTACCATCATTTATTATAATTATTTCATCTGGCAGAATAGTTTGAGATAAAACAGATTGTATAGCTTGCTCAACATATCCTTCAACATTATAAGCAGGTATAATAACTGATATTGAACTCATCTATATTTTTCCTTAATAAAAGAAATATCTATATATAGCATCTAAGGTAGTTTTAAATATAAGTTCTTATATATATTTTACAGGAACTTTAATATAGTCAAACTGTTGAGAGCTATATCTGAGTTTATTAAATAAATTATCTACAAAGTCTGGATATTGCTTAAGGAAAATAGAATTAAGCACTGTTTGTTTTCTCTCTCTAATTTATTCTCATAATAGAAGAGATGTTAATAAATCATTTTATTGCTCATAATCCGTATAAAATGGGCATAAGTCCGTATAATGATACTAGCGCCACAATATCAACGCCTGTTGCCTGCAGAGCTAATAATTAGTCATTAATCAATTCTACAGAGAAATCCCAAGTATTGTAATAGCCATAATTTCTAAAAGTACAGTTTAAAAACTTCATATTCAAATCCTATACTTCATATCCAAATTCTATAATATTTTTTATTTATGAATGTTTTGCCATCTCTCTAAATTTAGAATTATTATCTATTAGCTGTTGATAAGTTCCTTGGTCAATCACTCTACCTTTTTCCATTAAGTAGATGGTATCGCATTTTTGTACCGTTTTTAAACGATGAGCAATCATAATAATGGTTTTCTTGCCAGTAAATTCATGAATAGCATCCATGATGATTTTTTCAGTAACCCCATCTAGGGCACTGGTTGCTTCATCAAATATTAATACATCTGCTTCATTGTATAGAGCACGAGCAATACCTATGCGTTGGCGTTGTCCACCTGATAGTTGAACACCCCGCTCTCCAACTGTAGTATTAATACCTTCGGGCAACTCATTAACTAATTCTGTTAGGTGAGCCAGATCAATCGCTCTCATTACCTGATTATAATTAATCTCATCAGCAGGTATGCCAAAAGCTATATTTTCTGCGATACTGCCTTCACTTAAGAAAATGCTTTGAGGCACGAAACCTAATAGGTCTTGCCAACTTCGCTTATTGTTATCAGTTATCAAAGTATTATCTACATAGATTTCACCTTTTTGAGGCGTTAGTAAGCCAAGTATAATATCAATAAGTGTTGATTTTCCTGAACCTGAAGATCCTACAACGCCAATAACATGATTCACCGGAATTGATATTGAAATATCATTCACAGCGTATGTGCTTTTATTAGGGTAAGCAAAGTAAATGTTTTTAAGACTTATCTGTTTATTAAGACTAATATTACTTAAAGGTACAGTCTTTATATTGGAAAACTTTTCTTGTGAATTTATCAAATCTTCTTCAACGGACTCAAAAGCAGCAAGGTTACCTTTAATCTGAGTAATACTACTATAAATTTGTTGTAATGCCGGTAATAACTTAAAACAAGCTAGAGCATACACAGCAAGTATGGGTAGAACCGCCCCCAAATCCCCATGATGAGTTTTAATTAAAATTAATACCAAGCCAATCATAGCACCAAAGGCCAATAACTCAATAAAAAAACGGGGCACTTGAGTAATTGTCTGATTTAATCCTTGAGCTTTCGCCTGAATACTTCCTTCCACATTGAATCTGTTTATGAAATCTTCGTTTCGATTTAGTAGTAGGACATCCTTAATACCACCAAAGCCCTCATTCATTAATCTAAAACGATTTGTAGCTACAGAAGAGAGTCTTCTCCCATTTGCAACCAAGGCTTTTCTAACAAACTTATACATTAATAAATAGCCAGAAGCAAACATTAGTAAACCAGCAATAGCCACAATAGGGTTGTAAATCAAAATACTAATGGCAATAAAGATAGCTAAAATAATCTTAGAATTCATTTGCATTAAAGGTTGAATAATGCCATTACTAATTCGAGTAGACTCTGTCGAAACTTGCTTTATAAGTTGAGCACTACTACCACTAGCGTGAAACTGCCAATCTTGCTTCATATAATGCGTATAAAGCCTATCTGCAAGCTGTACTCCTACGTTTGACCCATATAAAGCTAGTCGCCATGTAGTAAACATAGAAACCACAGTAGATATTGTTAAAGCGATAAGTACTCCAACTCCACTTAGGAAAAGAAAGTTTAGCGAATCGTTAATACCGGACAGTTGATAGAGCTTGGAATATATACCATCCTTTTCAAGTAAGCTCATATCGCCAACTAATGCCATGAAAGGCGCAATCGAAGCTATGCCTAATAATTCAGTAAAGGCCATTAGAATTACTAAGATTTGTAAGATATAGAATTTCTTTCTTTGATCACTAGAGAGTAAGGAGAAAATTTTTTTAATTACGCTGAGCATAAAGTTCCAACTATTTAAATAGGTATAGAGTCTTACACTAATTATAGAAAGCAATTAGTCTTTTGAATTACCATAGGCATAACTATAGTGATAGCTATATTTACTAGTAATGCTTTGTACAATATCGTTTAAAACGATACCATCAACAGTAATATTAGCTTTATTCATTTGTTTGATAGCGTAAGTAATTTGTCCTTCAATAGAATGATTATAACGAGTTACCATCAATACCTTATCAGCATATTGAGCAGTAATAATGGCATCAGAGACTGCTAGTACAGGCGGTGTATCAATAATGATATAGTCATATATAGATACTAATTCAAGCAACATATTGTTGAACTTATCCGTAGATAGCAGAGAAGCAGGGTTATGAGGATGCTTACCTCGAGGTAGAAAGTCAATGAACTCAAAGCTAGTAGGATGTATATAGTTTGTTAACTGTGAGTTGGTTTCGGTCAAATAATCACCTAAACCATTACTTTGACTAATGGTAAATATTTTATGAAGCTCGCCACGGCGCATATCTCCATCAATGATTAATACTTTTTTATTCAACTGAGAAAAAGTCTCTGCTAAGTTGGATGAGATAAAAGACTTACCGATACTTGGTGCTTCACCAGAGATAACAATAATTTTACCTTGTTTAGAGGACTCATATTTGTCTAGTTGACCAGACATAGCGGCTATTTTACTGGTAGGTGGCATCGCAAACATTAAAGAGGTTCTTAAACTCTTAATACCCTCATAACTCAAGCCGTTATGATCTATCATGGCTAGAAGACGACGACTGTTTTTATTATTCTTCATTAAATTAATAGCAGTTTTTGAGCGAGGTATAGTCGCAATAACTGGGACACCAGTCCTTTCTTCTAAGCGCTCAGGGTCTTTAACTGTATTACGTAGTAAACTTCTAGCCAACACTAATAGGGAACCAATTAAAGTACCAAGAAATAAAGATATAGCCCAGATGATGAGTCTTTTCGGCGCAATAGGATTAAAGGTATTAATAGGCATATCTATCACACGTACGTAACCAATCTCACCAGCGCGAGCAATTTTAAGCTGCTCGTAGTTCTTTAACATAGTTAGATAGATTTCACGATTGATATCCATGTCCTGTGAAAGCTGTAAGAACTGACGTTGAGTTTCAGGCATACGAGTGACTGTTTGCTTGATTTCTTGACGGCGATCATTAAGCACTGCTAACTGGTCATTAATCTGCACTACTAGTGGATGTTCAGCAGTATAGTAGGTTAATAGCTCCGCTTGCTTAAGCTTTAATTCACTTAGTTGACGTTCAATCTGAGCACTTTCATTTAGTAAAATTTCAGCTTCTTTACTAACATCGATAGTGCCGTACTGTTCACGGAATTTATTAAAGGCTTCTTCTGACTTTTCTAGCTTTTGTTTCAGTTGAGGAATCTGCGATTCCATGAATTTAATAGTAGTTGTAGTTTGCTCAGACCCACGAGCTAAGTTTTGATCAACATAAGATTGTACGACATTAGCAAGGACACGGCTGACCTGCTTTTGATCTTGACCTGTTAAAGTTAATTGGATAATACCAGTTTTTTTACCGAGCTCAGTTACCTCTAAGCTACTACTTAAGGCACTAATAGCAGAAGGAGTAGATAGCTTAGTTAAGTTAATAGGGTGACCTATCGCAGGCAGAGCTAGTACTAAAATTTTGATAGCACCTTCAGGGGTGTTTATAGTAGTAGGAGTTCCAATGTTTCCAGAATAATGAACCAGTTCTTCATTAATCTCAATACTTAGTTCAAAGCCCCTGTCAGTTTTTACCAACGAAAACGGTTTGTTTAAGTAAGCTAAAGGTACCTCAAAGCTATTAACCTGAGCTTTACCATTCTGAGTTTCTAGAAAGACTCCTTCTTCGGTACTGGTTTGAGTAGGTATATTTGATTGGGCGATGCGGTCTAGAGCCCCTATTTCAGGATTACTAATGCGTAAGTCTAAATTTAGCTTATTTACTACCGAACCTAGCACCATACGTGATTTGATAAGCTCACTCTCTGTTTCAGCTTGACTTTTAGCTTCGCCAACTAACTCTGAAATATTAGAACCTAGAGCGGCAATACCTTTTGATTTTTCATCTATCTGTAATAGGGCATCTGTTTGGTAAGTAGGCTGAACGTAGCGACTATAAGTAAACCCCAGCGCTAAGCCTAGTAAAGCACAAGCAAGTATGGTCTTCCAACCACGTAATAATGTTAGCAGCAGTGCAATTAGATCAATCTCATCATCTTTTTGAGTTGCATCATTAACAGAGGTATTTGGTGCAGTTTTACTCATAAGTATTCGCTATTCAATAATTAATCTGAGGTTTTTTAAAGCAGGCGGTAGGTTTAATAATTAATTTATAAAGCTAAATGAGTTTATCCTGCCACTCTTCTATGCCACGAACAATATCTTGATATGCCGTCTGAAATGCACTCATTTCGTGCTTATAAGGATCAGCAATATCTTTACCATTCCAATGACCTAACTTGAAGGTCTTACCACGACAAAAAGGCCAATGCTCTTCAATCCATTTATTCTGACTATCAGACATGGTAAAGATCAAATCTGCTTTTTGAACCAGTTTTTCGTCAATTTGCTTTGCTACATGAGTAGTAATGTCTATATTCTGCTCTTCCATAATTTTAATGGCAGCAGCATCTGCACCATGACCAACCAAAGCACCCACACCTGCTGAGTCAATATTCTTCTCAGGAAAGCGTTGCTTTAATAGAGCTTCTCCCATAGGGCTACGACAAATATTGCCGACACACACTACTAAGATATTATCGAAAGCCATGAGTTATTCCTAAAACCTAAATAATAAAAAATTTGAACTTAACGCTTAATTCATAGGTATTATCTACAAACTAGAGAACTGTCTAATTGCATTACTTGAAGGTAGAATTGAATTGATAAATCTGTTCCAACGGGTCAGACCTGTAGGATCTACATAAACAATATCATTGGGATGCATTTCAAAACGATTGGCCAAAGCCAAATTAGTAACCGTCTGTAAATTAACATAATAGATATCGGTATACGAAGTTGCACCATGGTCACGAACCACATATACTTTAGCCGCATTGGAAGTATTAGGATTAAGTCCTTTGGATTGACCAATAACTTGAGTTAACGTTAAACCTTGATCTGGGATATCTAACGGCTTAATTTCACCAAACTCCCCTAGTACATAAACTTTATTACGATCTAAGCGGTTTATATGAACAGAGTCACCATCTTGCAAATATATTTGACTGGCAGAAACTCCCATATCTTGTAAATCACGTAATCCTAACTCATATTGTACGCCTCTACGGGTGAGTACCACACTGTTAGAGTCCCCTTCGGTAGTTGCACCACCTGCCATAGAGATGGCACCATATAATGAGATAGGAGCATCCGCAATATTAAATTCTCCAGGCTGACGAACGGCTCCATCAATAAAGAATTTACTTCCACGGAAGTTAACTACTTTCACTTGAGGATCAGGGTATTTCAAATAGCGTTGTAGCTGACTACGTAAACTATTAGTAAATTGGCTGACTGTTAGTCCGCTAGCTTTTATACGACCTACTAAAGGGAACTGTATATAGCCTTGTTGGTCTACTGGATAGCCCGCCGCATAAGGGTTGCTAGCACTGGCATTGGTACTGTTATTGGAGGGTGTAATATTGGGGTATTCAATTAAGTTAATACTTAGCACATCACTAGTAGAGATTCGATAGTCAGCCACGCCACGTGAGCCATTCGAAAGCTCACGTACACGGGCATTCTTCATGCCTGTGCCTGAGCGATTTAGAGAGTAGGCAGGAGAAGGTGGTAAATTATTCAAGCTTAAAGGTTGAATATTAAACTGCATGCCATTTTCAGCAATAAAGGCTCCTTGTGGCGGTAGTTCACCTGATTGCATACCAGCATTGATAGTACCACAACCAGAAGTCAAGCCAATCATCACGGTAAGTGCCGTGCTGGTAAGCAAAGATTTGCGTTGTTTTAAAAAATTCATGCTAACTTCTCTACCTTAGTTGCCCATATCTATTCAATTATTCTAATCAGTTTTATCTTAATCTTTCATTACTTTCTAGATAAGTTGCTTTTAAAAAGCAAAGAATTATTACACTGTTGGGTAATCAAAACTATATCTGTTTGGTTAACACAACATTAATACTGGTTCAGGGAGTTTTTAGGCGTAATACAACCAGTATTCTAGTTATTTTAGCATTAAACCTGCAGTATTGCCGTAATTTGCTTCAACATAGCAAGCAAAAATAATATACATATTATATAAGTAGGGAATTAAAAGAAAGCATAAGTTTAGCAGGATAAATAAGCCAATCAAGCTTTATTAAAGCGAATTAATAGAACATTTTATTGAATATTTTAACGAATAGATTAATAAACAGATTAAAAAACTACCACCAGTCAGGCTCATTAGACTTGGGTTTATGATGATTCATTTTTAGATTAGTGGTAAAGTCTACTTGGATAGTGTCTTTAGATACTTCACTAATAAAACGAGAGATCTTATCAAAGTAACCGGCAAAACTTGAGAAATAATCGGGAGCGGTTAGATATAGATGAGTTTTGGCACGGCTACAAGCGACATAAAATAGCTTTCGCTCTTCCTCTAACTCTTCAAATTCGGCTATAGAGCGATGATGCGGAATCAGTCCATCGACCAAAGCGTTAACAAAGACCACTGGCCATTCGAGACCTTTGGCACTGTGAATGGTGGATATGGTCACTGTATCTTTATCTTTCTGCTCTGGCTGAGTTAAGGTCGCAACTGAGTCATTAGGTGGGTCTAAGGCTAAGTTCTCTAAGAAGTTGTCTAAGCTGCTGTGCTCTTGGGCTAAGTTTTTAAGCACTCGGAAGTCTTCAGCCCGTTCGCGCCAATTATCTGCAACGGTCTTCAATACTGGCAAATAAAATTCAATCAAAATATCTAAAGTATCAGTAACCGTGCTTTGCTGACCGGCTTTGATTAATACGTCATATAGCTCAATAAGCTGTTCTTTGTTTTTATTAAGCCTAGGATCAAGTAGGGGCTCAAACGAGTCATTGCTACTATTAATCGCTTGGGTAATCTTAGTGGCAGTGACTTCACCCACACCTTTAAACAAAGTAAGTATACGGTGCCACGCAATGGAGTCATTGGGGTTATATAATATCTTAACCAAAGCCAAAATATCTTTAATATGACGCTTTTCAATAAACTTAATACCGCCGACCACAATGAAGGGGATATTACGTTCCATAAATTCCAATTGGATTCGGTTAGATTGGAAGGAGGTACGGCTAAGCACCGCAAAGTCGTTGTAATCTAAGTCGGGTTTAAGGTCGATTATTCTATTGGCAATGTATTTGGCTTCTTCTGCTTCATTACTGCGACGTGATAATACCGGCTTATTACCGTCTATGGGTAGGTCTGAAAATAATCTCTTTTGATAACCCAAAGTGATCTGCTCCGACAGAGCGTTTATATAGTCAAGTATCGCTGGCGTGCTGCGGTAGTTTTGTTCTAATTTGATAAGTTTAGCCTCAGGGTAGCTGTCACCAAATAACAAAATGTTTTCGTAATTAGCACCGCGGAAAGCATAAATACTCTGA
>Ga0208302_100060_pt1 | contig 40133 bp, 32 predicted proteins | sample 29_taG_FD_184103 | JGI IMG/M metagenome (GOLD analysis project Ga0208302, IMG submission 184103) | Marine viral communities from Cariaco Basin, Caribbean Sea - 29_WHOI_OMZ (SPAdes) (version 2) | ecosystem: Environmental > Aquatic > Marine > Oceanic | place: Caribbean Sea: Cariaco Basin... | reverse complement strand
GCATGGGTACTTATCTGAGCTATTTGATATCAATATGTTATTGACCCTAGCAAAATCGTTAATAAAATACAGTGTGCTGGCATTTCCCGCTATCAGCCTTAGAGGTGGTCGATAGAATTTGTCTAAACCGAAAAAGTCTATTTCAGTATTTCTGGATCTAAACCGCTGCCATAGAGTGAGTGCATCCTCAGCGTGAGGATGGATAATAAACTTAGCTTTACTCAAATCAATAAGTTTCTGGCTTGGCTTTAAATTAATATTTTTCATATTATTTTATATATAATGAATTTTATTCATGTTATATAAAATATACCTAGGTGTCAATATCACAGTTTTTACAGCAGCTAAACTTGCGAATTTAACCACTATTATGTTGATTACAGCTTTATTGCATGCACAAAAAAACGCGAAACCCATTGATACACTGGGTTCTGCGTTTTAATATTTACTGTCATCTTATCTAGGTGACATGATTAAACTCAGGGTTTGATGATGAGGCTATGGTCAAATACGCCTTTGACATCGATGAGGCAGTAAACATTGCGGTTAGCGAAAACTCCTTGAACCCTGCCCAGATGGAAAAAGACATTCGCTTAAAGCTTATCCCAATGCTTTTTAAAGTAATTGGTATGGATAACGCGAAAAAACTCGCTGATGAGGTGATTAATATTACGCGCCTTGGACTCTCTAGAGGCAATTAACGATGGTAAGTGTTTCATTAAGCCAGCAGCCTATATCTAATTCGAAAGGCTCTGGTTTGAATACAGATAAAAACCGTGTACTACATTACGGCCAAGATGAGATACGCTACGATGTGGTACGCAAAGAAAAAGCGCGTAAGCTACGCATCAAAGTACATCCTGATCTAAGGGTGGTTGTAACTGTACCTGGGCATGTTACAGATGCTTTTATTGAGGCGGCTGTGAAAAAACGTGCCCGCTGGATCTGGCAGCATCTACAAGACTTTGCCAATCAAACCAGTGATGTATTACCAAGGCGCTATGTCAGCGGTGAAGCTCAGTTTTATCTGGGTCGACGCTATGTATTAAAAGTCATCACTAATCCTGATGAAAAACCCAGTGTTAAACTTATCCGCGGTAAGCTCACGGTCACGCTTAATCAAGAGTACAGTGATAACTCTCACCGTGCACAGAAGGTAAAAGCTCTGCTCGATGTGTGGTATCAGCAAAAGGCCAAGATGGTTTTCACTGAGCGGCTTGAAACTGTTCTGCCTAAAGCCCACTGGGTGGATGGAGTGCCACGCTTTAAGCTACTTGCTATGCAAAAACAATGGGGCAGCTGCTCGGCTCGAGGCAATCTTGTGCTCAACCCGCATCTTGTTAAAGCACCAAAGGAATGTATTGATTACGTCATACTTCATGAGCTATGTCATATTGCTGAATATAACCATAGTGATCGTTTTTGGCGATTACTAACGCAAGTCATGCCTCACTGGAAAGAAGTGAAAACTCAGCTTGATAGTATGGCTGAGTTCTATTTAAACGAATAGACTCCACACTGGTTATTCATCTAACCTACTCTAAATTTCTAGCTACAAAAACCTCTAGTATTAAACCCTCATAAAATGCACTCTTAGCTAACATGTCCTGCAACCAAGCAGTCTATGACTTTCTCTAAAAGCACTTGTAACCCCCAAAGCTATTAGAGATACAGATACATATCCGATTCAGGTTTTTGTCAGGTGATAGCGTGAAAGTTGGGGTTTGTTTTGACCGCTTCTGCTTTAAATTCCTCACTGTATCTTTTAGCTTTCTTTGTCATGGTAAACTCCTATTTATCTTCTTTAGTTTACCAAGTTTTTGTCTACGGTTTTTTCAGCATAGCTCAGATTGGTCAAAACTATTAGGTGTGTAGAGTTCTGTTAATGAGGTCATTGCCATGTGATATTCCTTATTGAATGTAACTAAACCATCTTAAAGCGATATATTTTTATAATTCGTTCTAATCATTGTGCCACTTACTTGACAATAACGCTGATATGGCAAGCTTGCTAATGTAGTGAGCTTAGTTTGAGTTATATATGGCAGGTTAAAGTCTTATGAACAGTATCTAAAAAACCTCTATACCAACTAAATAAAATGTTTTGAGCACAAAAAAAGCATCAATGCTAAGCATTGATGCTTTTTTTCGATAGCGTTTCTCTTTTTTACATTCTCATACATAGTGCAGAGCCTGACAGCTCCAAAGTTACATCACACACAGTATTCAGAGTACTAAATTAGCGGTGTCATTTTTTGAAATAGGGTTAGATCTCGAATATGCCATGGGTCATTAATAGCTTTTTAATTTTAAAAAATTATCACAAGCTTACCAAATAAGCGATTAGTATCCATTTATAGCATAATGATTATCAAGCCAGTAACACGACACAAAAATAGCTATCTAGCAACAACTCTTCAACCAATAACTCAAGCTTAAATCTAAATTTTGTCAAGCTTGTCAAAAAGCTATACAAGACCAGAGTTTTGTATTATAGACCTATCAAAAGTTAGCAAGCACAACCAACACTACCTATCTAATAAGGAGGCCATTATGTGGGTTGATTTAACTTGGTAATCGTGTCCATCAGGACACCCTCTGTGTAGAAATACTCTTTTCTACTTTAAGGCTACGTTAATTCTATAAGCACTTTAAGAGAACGTAGCCTGCAGAGGGATATTAACTATCTTCAAACAACCATACCTTTAAACCAAACACACACTAATCACTAATCACTAATCACTAATCACTAATCACTAATCACTAATCATCAGTTAAACAACTTAATAAATCACCCAAAAGCTTTAGCTCACATATTGAGCACAGCTCTATAAATTAAATAGCAACTATATTGATTTGGTTACGAGGAGTACGGTTGATGACGATTAAATTTGCAGATATCAAGATTGGTGATCACTTAGTATCAAAGCGTTTTGGTTACACCCATCATGGTATTTACCTAGGTCGCAACCGTATCATTCATTATACTGGCTTCTGCGAGGGCTTTAAGGCAGGTAAGGTCAAGATTACCGACTTTGGCAGCTTCTCGCAAAATCAAAAGACCTACGTCTTATCACACTCAAATCCTAAATACTCTGCTAAGCAGATTATCGAACGTGCTAAATCTCGCTTAGGCGAAGACAAGTATCATTTATTAAATAATAACTGCGAACACTTTGTGAACTGGTGCATCTACGACGAGCATAAAAGCTCGCAAATCACCAAAGTCAAAACCATAGCAGTAACTTTAGCTGTCTGCATCAATCCACAGCTAGCACTAGCGGGTGTCTTTGGCCTAAACCTTAATAAGGCCTTAAAACTCTAATGGTACGAAACGTTAGCGGATTAAACCAAATAAGTAGCATCAAATAAACGATAGCAAAGCCACAAGCTTGCCGCCTCAGATATAGCCTATTTTATTGATTATGATGTACTTATTGAATCAGTGACACCCTGCAAGCCAAACTCTTTTAATTACTGATGGAGAAACGATATGTCTAGAGCATTAATAGTAGCAGCCCCACATGCAGTAGAGCTTGTCAAAGAAGGCTTACAACTTTGCAGCGCCATCATGGAATATCGCCATGCCACCATGCAGCTTGAAATGCAACGTGAGCAAATGCATCGCCAAGCAGATCTTGCCATGCAGCAAGAAAAAAATCAGCACGCCCTAAAAATGCAAAAGATGCAACAAATAAGTGCCAACTTTAATCTGACCTTGGCGCATAACCGCAGCGCATCACAAGACACGATGCAGATGTACAAAGCGGCCAATGACAGAGCCAATCAAATTATGGCCAATATTTCACAGCCCAACTTACCCAACGAGATAAAAGTGCTAATGCTAGAGACTTATCAAGCCATTAGCACCGAACTGTCGCATCTGACAAAAAACCACTATGGCATTGCCCAGCAGTCATTGACCGTTTATGCCCACATGTGCGATCAGATGCGCGACGAGCCGGCTATCTATACTGATGTGTCTTAGCCCGTCCCCCTATTTGGTAAGCTTGCCATAAGCTCGAAAAAAGACACCTTAGGTTATTATGGTAACCACTGAAAGATAAACAAATAACTTAGCACGACGTACAAACGATTTATAAATTATAGAGGAGATTGACTATGTCATACGCTGTCGCAGTTCAAGCCATTACGACCCTTGCACCTATCGCTTTATCAAAGGCTGTCGAAATGAAAAACGCTAATAAACAAGCTAAAATAACCCTTGATCAACAGCAGCGCCAAGCCAAAAACGACCTTATTATCGGCGTCGCTCCTCATGTCGTGCAGTTGGCTAATGAGTGCGTAAAAGCACGTGCGACTCTGCAGCAAGTACAGCAAGAAAGTCAGCGTATTGAGCTTCAACGCGAGACCATGCAGCGCCAGGCAGAGATTGATAAACAGGCCGCTGCGGATCGCCATGCACAAAATATGAGCAAGCTCAATCAGATGGGTGAAAACTATAAGCAGGCCATACAAGCCAATCAACAAGCCTCAAGCGAGGTGAAACACAGCTTAGACAACAAAGACCACCTTATCGCACAGGCTCTGTCAGCGATGCTACAACCCGAGCTTGATAATGAGACTAAGAAATTAATTGCACAAGAGCTGCAACGCTTACATGCGGATGAAACCCAGTTAATTGAAGAGCATGCTCGTATCAATAGCCAAAGCCATTCAGCATTTATACACAGCTGTGATGCGCATTTTGAGAGCCCGCGCACCTTCACCGATGTGGGCTAATGCTGACGGGTAACGATAAATTATTGAGTAATAACTGTTAATTTAAATAATAAAGGAGTGGCTTATGATCTATGTACTAGGTATAGCAGCAGTGGGTGTATTGGCTTATGCTTGGCTATCATGTGAAGAACAAGCGGCTCTAAATAGCTACAATAGCAGCTCACGCCGTCTTGCGCACGAGGTAACTGAGCGCCAGCAACAACTGAATAGCTATCGTATTTACAGCCGAGCTGCTCAAGACTTCTATAAACATATTGACTTGCACCATAAATCTTTCTTGACTGCCCAACACTGTTACTCGTTATATGAAGAGCAAAAGCAGATCTTAAGGATGCTTAGTAGCCGTATTGATGGGTTGGTTAATCAGCTTAATATGCTTAAACAACAACGTGATATAGCAACTGGTGCTCAAAAAGCCCACATCCGTGAGCAGTTAAAAACTGTACGCGGCTTTTTACAAGAGGCAAATGCTGAACGTGCCACGATCAAACAACAAAAAGATACCCTGTTATTTGAACTGCGCGGCATCAATCAAAAAACACGTGAGCTAAAGCTGTATATACGTGACAATTGCGGTAAAAAAGGCCGTGACTGGTATCAACGTCGCCTTGAGCGCCGCAGCGCCTAGCGTAATTTTTAAATTTTCACTGTAAAAAACGGAGTCTGATAAATCAGGCTCCGTTTTTTGTATTTAGCATTTATCGGTACGTCCAACTTGAGCACAGCCCTCCCCTTGCGAACATGAGCGAGGATAAATAAGTGTCTGGGAGACACTTATCCGAAGCGCAAGACGAAAGCTATGCTTGAGTACAAGCAGTGCTTTGCTATTTCTGTTCTCATGCATAATGCAGGACAGAACCCAGACCACGAGTATCGTTTCATCGGCAAGTCTTAATCGGTACGTACCTCTGCATAGTGCAGAACGTAGGGGATAACTGGTGGGTAGAACACGTTGGTCTTAATCGGAACGTCCCTCTGCATAGTGCAGAACCTTAAGGATAGAAATATGGATACTCCAAGAAGTCTTAATCGGAACGTCCCTCTGCATAGTGCAGAACATGACTGGAAATGTGATGCATTCATCAACTTGTTTTAATCGGAACGTCCCTCTGCATAGTGCAGAACGCATTATTAAATATGGCTAGCTGTGTAGTATTAGTCTTAATCGGAACGTCCCTCTGCATAGTGCAGAACACAACATCAGTTCATGATGCATGAACACATTCGGTCTTAATCGGAACGTCCCTCTGCATAGTGCAGAACGTTTGGATAAAGAAACCTATGATGTACGTATTAACGTCTTAATCGGAACGTCCCTCTGCATAGTGCAGAACATAGTAAGTAAAGTTCTAGAGAACAATGTTAGTCTTAATCGGAACGCCCCTCTGCATAGTGCAGAACATTTCTCTACCCTCATAATAAATCTATAAAAAGTCTTAATCGGAACGTCCCTCTGCATAGTGCAGAACTGCCATTTTTAAAACCACACCGCATATAGCGTCCAGAGGACAAAATTAGCGATGTCGAATTTCAAAAGGAAGGCCGAGGTCAAGTATATCATAGGTCGCTAATGGATTTTTGCGTTTTTATAATTGTTGATTAAAATACAATTTATACAATATAAGTCACAAGATACGTCGCTATTCAATAAAGTAAATATACTCCTCATCTAAGTCTTCAGGCGGTGCGCCAATCTTTATCACTTTACTATTAACTCCATAGCAGCGTATATGCCCCGTTTCGATAGTCAAAGACTCTAGCTTATCAAGCAGTCTTTTTTTATCACCTCGGGTTAGATGACACTCATAAACGCTCTTTTGCACCCGAAAGCCATAATCACGCAGCACATCATCTACCTTACCGCGTTCTTTATTATTGCTAATATCATAGACAAAGACATATAACGGTGCTTGCTGTTTGGTTACGTTTGACATCGCTTACCTCCTTGTTGGCTCATGCTCAACGGTTTGCTATCCGTTAATGGCTCTCTAGATTATCAATAACTAATGTTTGAGGCGATTCATCAGGCAAGCTAAATTGCACATTGTCTTTGTCCGCATACCAATAAAACCACACCAAGGATTGCTGCTGAGTCGCCCAGTGTAATAAGGTGCGCACTTGTATTAATATAATGTCTTCCAAAAAGGTCTGATTAATCTTACTGGCTAATGTCGATTGCAACTGATTGCTCAGTAGGTGCAGTGCATCATTATTCAGCTTCCAGCCTTTTTTGGCATCTAAATAAAAGCTGTCTGCCTGTATTTGCTTACGGTTAATCAAACGCAGCACCGTCTTATCGACCTGCACTCGGAACAGCTCCATGATGTCATACACTAACGTCTCATAATTCTGTTCTGGCTCATGCAAAAAGCTAAGATACGGGTTTAACCCATGACTGTGCAACAAGCCACTAATCCGAGTAAACAACCAATAGTAGCCAAAATTAAGCATGCTATTTAGCCTATCTGGGCCGCCACGACTACGCCGCTTACTCGAAAACGCCGCTTGTTGATCGCCAATCATCACACTTTGCAAGCGCTGAAAGCAGATCTTGGCGGCCTGCCCCTCATATCCCATCAAGGCTTCGATTGTTGTGGCACTGCTCGCCTGCTGAGCGATTTGATCGAGTTGTTTGTTAACCTGAGCATCGCCTTTGCGGTAGCTATTAATAATCCAAGTTTGATAATTGTTAATCTTCGCCAATACCAAATCTGCCGCTATCGCCATACGCTCACTCGACTTTAGCGGCTGGTGACGCTGATATTGCTGCGCACTTACGGCATAATATTCAGCATGGCTTGGCTTAAAGGTACCCACCTGAAATCCCCACTGATTGACCAAATGCACGCTAATATGATGCTTAGCACACGCCGTAAGTAACGGGCTAGATAAGCTGTGATTGCCCATGACTACCAGTTGACTGATGCGCCTAAGCGGTATGACCTGTACCAGCTGATTGCTCAAAGGTGAAGTGCTAAGACTTTTGCCAGGCTGCTTGCGTGGCTGCTTTTGACGCACTTCAAGCGCGCCGCCATTAACACCCAAATATTTGCGACTGCCCGTTATCATAATCGGCTTACGCTGACGCAGCACTGGCACGATTGATTTGTCATCACTGCCTTCTTTGTCAAAGCGATAACCCAAAAACTCAAAGCCATTATTGACCGCTGTAATCGCCGTCTTAGCAAGCGAGAGATTAAGACCAAGCTCTGATAAATGCTGATCTAGCCACGCAAGCGTAGTGTTGGCATCAGCTTCACTACGACAAAACATCAGCACATCATCGGCATAACGTACAAAGGCAAAGTGCTCTGCATTAATCTGCTTATCTAGCATCGCTAAATACAGATTGGCCAGCACCGGTGACAGCGGGCTACCTTGCATCAAACCCTTAGACCTTGAGTACTCTTTTACCACAGTGCCACTGGCATTACTTACTGTATAACTAACCTGCATCAACTGCTTGATAAGCATAATCACTTGCTGCTCACGTTTGGGCAATATGGTCGAGAGCCGCTGCCACATACGATCAAACGGCACATTATCAAAGAATGCTTCGATATCTGCCTCAATAACCCAGCCAAACCCTGAGTCAATCAGCGACTGTACCTTGTCACGTGCCATCTGTCTTGAATAGCCTTTACGGTAGCCCAATGATAGCGGCGATTGATAGCTCTCAATCATTTTATTAATGGCATTAAATACAAGTCGGTGTACCATCATATCGACTTGGTCAAGCTCCTCAATACAGCGCTTACCGCCTTTGGGCTTAGGTACAAACATAGCACGCGTTGGCTTAGGCTGATATACCCCAGTCGACAGCTGAGTATAAATCAGCTCCGTTAAGGCATCGACTTGCATAATCCGGCCGCTATCATCTACCACAGGCTCTAACTCATGGCGCTCTAACACCTCGTTAATGGCCTGCTCTATTTTATGCTTATCTGTTAGATGTCGTTGCCACAAGGTCGGTGCAGAATGTTCAAGCTGCTGCTGGGTCAAGAAGTAGCCCAGACCATTAATGTGCATCCGCTGACCCAGTAGATGAATACTAGACAGCACTGTAAATAACTCGCCTGCCTCAAGCCAAGCCCCTTTAAAAGTTAGCCAGCCTGCATGCCCCTTATGAAACTGCGTCTTACAAGCGCCTTTAGTCGACTTCGACACACTCTTAATCTTATGACGCTGATGTAGCTGATACAGTGACATAGGACTTGCCAGTAGCAGCGGTGCCCAGTATTTGAACCACTGCTCAATCACACGCATCTGCTCAGGAAACCACTGGCAAAGCCTCTTTTTGCTGTTGTGTATCAAAGCATACTTTAGGGTATCCGACTCTGAGAAGTTAGCGACTTGCTTTTGCTGGGTTTTATTTAGTTCAAAGTTAGCCGGGGTGTCGATCAGAATCGTTAGCTCACCATGGCTCTGCTCAATTACAGTAAGCTCTGTAGATTCTGAGGCTGGGTTATCGGTCGGTTGTTGCGGACTTAATAATGCGTTTAAGTCAGTATCAGCATCTTGGCTTTGGTTAAGGCTGGTGTTTGAGCTGGCTGGGAGATGCTCTGGTTGCACATTGATATACTGACGTACCTGCTCATTTAAAGCTTGGCATTTACTAAGCTTATTGGCAGTTAATGAGGGTAGGGTAATCTGGTGCGATTTAAGAGTGGGTTTATTAGCTAAGCTAAAGCCTGTATTTTCAAGTGTTAAGCGTACCGCAAACCATTCTAGCCACTGCTGAGCCAAGTGGCGATGCTCACCGCCGAACACAATGGTTACCGGAATGATCTCACCTTTTTTTAAGGCGATTTTATGATACGACACCTTGGTTGGATGAAAGGCAATTAACGGAAACTCTGGATGATTAAAGTATTGTCTTTTGACATCCAAATGCTCTGTAATAATGCGCCGCTTATTTTCATTTTTGCAGTCATGTAACTGTTCAAGATACTGCTCATCTGTGGTATTAATAGTCTGTATCAGTCCCCACAGCCGTATATAGATATTCTCAGGCTTTCGGTGCGTGGCAGGCGATTGCCAAATGAGCTGACAATCAGCTGAAGTCCAATCAAGGGTACGGCTTTGGGTGACCATAGTCTGTTAATCCTTTATGTGTGTGACCTCTATTAGTAATATCGCCATAGATGATGTCCTCTTTCTATGCTCGCTTACAGCGTATTATTCATATCAATACGGCTCACCTCATAGGCTTCAAGCTTAGCATCTAGCTCAGACAATTGCGCAGCTGATAGCTCCATTCCTCTGAGCGACTCAGGGATATATAGGCTCAGATGCACATAACGCACACCCATCTCGTTTAAGTCTGCCACGATATTAATGGGTAATGAGCCGACAACAGTATCACCTGCCTGCAAAGCATCGTAATTATTCAGATGAGTCAGGTGCTCGTCATAATGATGACCCATATGCGTCATCCACTCTACTGCACCCATATGACGACTGACCAGATAAGTAACCATAGCAATATCTCCGATAATAAAAGCGAGTTTTGTGTGAATAACACGGTGTTATTGATAGGCACTGCATTAGGTATCTGCTCAATCACTGCTTATCAAGCTGACTATACTAATCTATACGTTTTATTATAGTCAGTTCAGCAAGCTTGTGAAAACTAAAAAAACCGGAATCTGATTCAGTCAGATTCCGGTTTTGGTATTGCTTTATAGGCTTCATACATAGTACAGAGAATTCAGCACGCCAAGTTACGCAGCCTTTGAAAGCAGGCTGAGTCTTAATCGGAACGTCCCTCTGCATAGTGCAGAACATTAAACCTGTCTACATTAAAATTATTATTAAGTCTTAATCGGAACGTCCCTCTGCATAGTGCAGAACCCGGCAATAGAAGAACCACTTGTTTACATAACATCTTAATCGGAACGTCCCTCTGCATAGTGCAGAACGAAACTCAGTGAGACATATCTACTACTTCAAGATCTTAATCGGAACGTCCCTCTGCATAGTGCAGAACAAGTACCTTCAACAGGAGACAGAAGACAAAAAATCTTAATCGGAACGTCCCTCTGCATAGTGCAGAACAATTAAGGAAACACTATGAATACCAAAATGAAACATCTTAATCGGAACGTCCCTCTGCATAGTGCAGAACCTGAACCAAGAGCTAAAGGATAAAGGCTTGAACGTCTTAATCGGAACGTCCCTCTGCATAGTGCAGAACCTGAAGCCACTGCCGTGAAAAACGGCTTCACCATGTCTTAATCGGAACGTCCCTCTGCATAGTGCAGAACTACCTAGTAACGCAGGTCTGGCTGATGCATTGTCTTAATCGGAACGTTCCTCTGCATAGTGCAGAACTAATCAACTATATGGCAATGATGCACCAATCGTCTTAATCGGAACGTCCCTCTGCATAGTGCAGAACCTGCCAATTTCAAAGCCACACCACATAAGCTGTCCAGAGGACAAAATTAGGGATGTCGGATTTCGAAAGGCTGGCAAGTCTTGATTATATCATAGGTGGCTAATGGTTTTTTCACTTTTTTATGTTGACATCAACACCTTTAAATTTAACTTTTTTTAAATAAATGCACAACTCTGTCTTTTATTGATTGCTCAAGTCTACTGGGGTCTTTTAATATTGTTTTGACACCTTTTTTGGTTGAGGCAGTGCCATGCACCATACTATTGCGGAAGTCTTTAAACAAATTAAATGAAGTGTCGTCTCTAAGCTCTTGGTAGGCCTCTTGGCGTGTATCATAGTCATGCAGCTTAGATTTACTATAATCCTGCTCAACCTTGCGTGATATCAGACCTTCCATCGCATAGATAACAGTGCGCAGATAATCGCCTCTTTTTAGGTATTTCTCTGCCAGTCCCTGCTCTTGCAGACCCAGTGATGAGCGCCTGAACCAATCAAGGCGCTTCGATAACTGCTCATGGAATAAGTTATATAATCCTGTACTATCCTTATTAAGCGCTTCAAGCTTTGGCATGACCTGCTGTAGCTTACGCCCAGCATCAGATGCATTAATATTACGCTCATAGAACGCAGCATCTGCCAAAGCCTTAGCATCATTACTATCCAGCCCCGCATCAATCAGCAGTGGCTCAAACACCTTATAATCCCCGTCTTTATCAAACGTTGTTAAGGCGTCTACCCAGTCCAACATACCTAGCAAACCATCTAATAGTAGAACTGGTGTTTCGTTATTTTGCGTCATGTCCAAAGCACCATAGTAGATATGCTCTGTATCAATCGACTTGGTCTTTTTCAAAAAGCGAGCAGCGACAAGCGCTAACATAGGTAAATGACGAAAGCCGTGAGTAACATCAAGTATGATGGACTCACCGTCATCCAAGCTATCAGATAACACAGACAGAATATTCATTTGCTCTAACGTATCTTTTGCAAAAGGAATCAAAATACAATGCACTTCTGCTGACAGCCTTTGTGATAAAAACTGCTCAAACGGCTGTAACTGATCCTTGGTCACACTTTGCTCTTTTACAGAGTCGCTTAACTCAACCCACTCTTCCTCTAGACCTGAACTGATTTGTTCTAAGAACACGTCCCACATACTACCTGCCGTACCAAGCAGCACAATTTTGCTGGGTTGATACTTATCAGCTAGTGCCAGACCTATATATTTTTGATTGCTTGCCAGCTCACCATCTGGGAAATGGTAATTGGCGTCTCGATAACCTCTACCGTCTTGTCCTTTACCCAAAAAACTAATTAGCGTCGTCATACATATCTCCAGTCCATTAGGGTGCTAGCTACTGTAAATTGTGAGAATAAACCCAGCCACTTTAGCTAGAATAAAACATCTTCTAAACCTTAATCTTAGCACTTACCTGTCTGGGCTGCTTAACTAATATTAAACTCTCTATCACCTCAAAATGAACAAGTTTTAGGCAATAAAAAGCGGAACCTGATAATTCAGACTCCGCTTTTGGTACTACTTTTTTATTACACAGAACGGCTAAAACGCATGCTTTAGCAAAATTGAGCATCCAGTCTTAATCGGAATGTCCAACTCGAGTACAGCTCTCGCCTTGCGATTGTGAGCGAGGACAAATAAGTGCCTGGGAGACACTTATCCGAAGCGCAATACGAAAGCTGTGCTTGAGTACAAACAGTGCTTCACTTTATCCATTCTCATGCATAGTGCAGAACTCATATGGATAAATGTGGTGAACCATACATTAAGTCTTAATCGGAACGTCTCTCTGCATAGTGCAGAACAAGTGATAGCGTTCCAGTAATGTTAGCGGAAAGGTCTTAATCGGAACGTCCCTCTGCATAGTGCAGAACTCAACCAACAAGACCAGAAAAGCGTAGTGTACGTCTTAATCGGAACGTCCCTCTGCATAGTGCAGAACACAAGAACTAACTCTTGACCAAGAGTTTATTAAGTCTTAATCGGAACGTCCCTCTGCATAGTGCAGAACACTCACTATCTTCTCTTTGCAATACATTCACGTCTTAATCGGAACGTCCCTCTGCATAGTGCAGAACCTATCTTCCAAGAGCTAGCAAACTCAATACTAGTCTTAATCGGAACGTCCCTCTGCATAGTGCAGAACTGACACAAAAGTTCATTTCAACGTAAATGACGTCTTAATCGGAACGTCCCTCTGCATAGTGCAGAACCTTTAAACCATGGAGACAGATATGAGTATTACGTCTTAATCGGAACGTCCCTCTGCATAGTGCAGAACACATAAGTACTACAGGTGCTATTGAGGAAGTGGTCTTAATCGGAACGTCCCTCTGCATAGTGCAGAACTTATCCTGAGAAAAAGAAAGCTCTTGAGAAGAGTCTTAATCGGAACGTCCCTCTGCATAGTGCAGAACTTTATTGCACATATGACAGCAGTACGTGATATGTCTTAATCGGAACGTCCCTCTGCATAGTGCAGAACCTAGAGAACAATGTTAAGTACCAAAACTTAAATAGTCTTAATCGGAACGTCCCTCTGCATAGTGCAGAACTTATTATATGGTATTAGTAGTACTACTATCTCTAGAGTCTTAATCGGAACGTCCCTCTGCATAGTGCAGAACACGTTAGGTAAAGGCGACTTGAATGCATTATTAGTCTTAATCGGAACGTCCCTCTGCATAGTGCAGAACATTGAATTTAGTAGGTTGTGTAGTAGTAAGTGTCTTAATCGGAACGTCCCTCTGCATAGTGCAGAACACTGAACAAAGGCGACTTGAATGCATTAGTAGTCTTAATCGGAACGTCCCTCTGCATAGTGCAGAACCCTGCCATTTTCAAAGCCACACCACATAAGCTATCCAAAGGACAAAATTAGGGATGTCGGATTTCGAAAGGTTGGCAAGTCTTGAGTATATCATAGGTCGCTAATGGTTTTTCAAAATTTGTATTTTTTTTGCAGATAGCATAACAAGCTTGCTAAATCATCCAATTTTAATTATCTGCTGCATACTTAATATCAACAGCGAAACACTGGTTTTAATGGCTTGAATTAAGGAGAGTGCAGATGATGAATCAAAATGCGATCAAACTTGGCTATACTCACCATGCCCATGTACGTGCTGCGCAGCGTGGCTTTAGTGCCAAGCAAGTCGCCACTATCTTGCGTTATGGTCGTAAGCGCCATCAAGCAGGTGCGATATACTATAGCGTAGGCCGGAAAGAGATTGACCAATATGCTAAAGAATCACCACAGCTCAAGCAAATGAACGGCATGCACGTGGTTACCTCAATTGAGGGCGCGATACTGACCATGTTCCGCAATCGTGACTTTAGTATTTTAAATCACCATTAATCCTTTGCCTGATTGTATAGCGCACAGCTTACTAAGTCGTGCGCTTTTTCGTGTTAATACTGATTCGATAGCGCATAAGATTGCTGTATCTTTAGCATCGCTGGCAGCTGATCCCAGATCACATTATCGTCCCAGTTATTGGTATTCATACGTATTACAAAGTCTGATAACTGCCCCATTACTCAACAGTTATTCAATCTAAATTAACATATCTATTTTCTCAACTATTTTGGTCAATTGTTTAGTGTCTCCAACCAAACTATGTACCTGCTTTGCAAGTTGCTTGAGTTTTATCTTTTGATCATCAGTAAATGTCTCTAGATACAAATCATATGGCTCTTTTAAAACTTTATGAGCATTTTTCTTCATGGTACTCGTTAGCTCTTGCTCAGCCTTAGCAATAAAATCTTCTACTTCATATAAAGCAACGTCTTCTTCAGAAGCGCTTTCTTTAGCTTTCTGGCGTGCCTCTGCTTCTGCTTTTACAAGACTTATTTGCTTAGCAGCCTCCATGCTTTGATGGATATTTGACTGGAATTCAGCCACTTTTATATCCTCTGAATGAGCGGCATCAATAGGACTGTATTCATGAAACTCACTAGCAAAGCTATCTATGTAATCTCTTTTTTTCAGTTCAACAAACTGCTTCGGATTAGATAAGTAGCTATAGCTATCAAGTCTGTCCGTAGGCGTCGCGTATTCTCTTAAAGCCTTTAGAGTGTCACTGTCTTCCCAGCTGGTAATTTCGCTGACTTCATTAGCTTCAAAAACTTGATTCATAAAGTCTTGAAACTCTAAGCGGCATGCTTGTAAATAAGTTGCGATATCCTCAATCTCGCTTTGATCATTAGGTTTCAATTTGCTATCAAGCAGTCTTAGTTTTACGCGTCCTAGACCGAAAGGTTTTCCCATCCCCAATACATGGCAACACGCATCACATTCACCGAAATCCAGTGACCACAGTAACGCGCCTAGCTCGACAGGTAGAAGGTTATGTACTCTGATATTGAACGAAAACTGACTGTTTTGTGCTATCGTTTCAAGTTTAACTTGTACCCTTTTATTCTGTAACACTTTGCTTTCTAAGATTGGATACTCCTCGTAGGTTTTAGCCTGATATCGCTTCCAACCAGCAATACGTGCATTATTTTGCATTAGCTGACTAAACTCTTTACTCCCCTCATTTTGATAAATATACGCTGGATAGTAAGTAGGTTTAGGTGCACTTAATACGACTGGCGGACTAAACTGCAACATAGGCGTCTTGTCTTCAAGTTCAGCCATACCAATCTGAACGCGTCCTCGAAGTCCTACCTGATTTTCGTCTTCTGCGATAAAGCCAAATAGTAAGTCTGACATATCAGCTTTCACCGTCTCATCAATATGCTGCAGGTTGGTATGAGATATAGCATCATGAATACTATTTTTATATGGAAGCTTATACAGCATGGCTAAGCCTAATGATCGCACTTCACTACCATCAGTATGATAAAAAACAGGCACACCATGCTTTAGAGTGTTTAGATTTTTCTGCCAATATTGCCATTCTTTAGTATCTTGATGAATTTGGCGAAACCCACTCATTACTGTACTACTAATCTTTGTAGGCAGCTCCTGAGTATTATAAAAAACAAACTCATATTTTTTAGCACTTCTGCCTTTATCAAATATTTGACCAGGCTGACCTGTAACAACTAGCGAACCTTCTTGCCCATTGGTTACCCCAATATCAACAAGCTTCTTACCATTCTTCTCCTCTGTATGTTCAAAAACCACAGATGGACAAATGCCAAGCATCGCGTATCTTGACATGATGGTGCTACTTTTAGCCCAGTCGTTATAGTTCAGATTAAAGGTGTCAATAATCTGTTGTTGATGGACACGAGCATATGAACAAGGATAAATAACCCACCCTTTCTTGCTATCAAAAGATAGCCAACCTGCCTGTGGGTTCCTAATATTTGTCATGTAAAAGTTTTTAGCGTCGGTCAAGTCACGAACGCCAAGCTTCTGATCCTCAACCTGCCTCATTTTTGAGAAGCTAGCAATTTCAAGAACGTTTCTCAACATGCCCTTCAAGCTGGTCGCAGGAATGGCAGGATTTTGATCTGGTGTTCTAAAAAAATGAATCTTACCTGGTTCATATTCAGTAGAAGACTCTTGAATCCCTCCAATACACATGGGCGTATGGTTCTCAAGCGCTATGGTTAATTCACCGCTTACGCCATCTTTAAATGGCTTATCATGACTTACTTTATCCGACCAGTCTGGATAGGCTATTAGATTGGACAAAGGTACAAAGCGGTACGGTGCGGTTATGGCTGTCATCCCAATTTCCTTTATTGTTATATAACGATATTCATTTGATAATCAGATTATAAGCTCTGCCATTATCATTAAATTGTTAAAACAAGCTTGATTAATTGCAGGTCTTTATACAAAAATCATGAGTCAAAGCCGATAAAAAATGCCATTTCAGCGTCAGGAGCAGACTTAGTGGCACACCATAGCTTTTGGTACACTAGGCTACGCTTACTCTTGACGCCCACTTCTCTATGTGTGACTCTTTCCGCTAAAAAATTCGCCTGAGCGGGATCGACCTTCTCCAATGTGCAGCGCTGTAAAGACCATTGATAACCACCCAAGTATTCGAGTAAATAGCTAATATCTTTACCGTCTATTTGCGCTACCCACTCACCGTTTAATAAAGGTGACCGGGTGCTGATTCGATCACCGTTGAGTGTTTTAACTTCGCTGGTAGCCTGTACCCAGCCTACTACCTCACCTAGCCTATCAACCGCCTCAAGCAGTTGCTGTTGATTAACAATCTCTGTCTCAATAGTAGCTAATACAGGCTTAAACTTGCTGACATCAAAGTTAAGTTTAGTGTTTTCGCTCAACACCTTCATATCTTCAATGAGCTCTGCTAACCAATTGTTTTCAGCCATTATTCAGCTCCTTTTGCAGCTATCCATGTTTTATTATCTGACCACTGAACGCCCTTATTGCTCTTATCTAAGAAGACACCTAAGCCGCGCGATCCTGACGCGCCCAAAGCCAACCAGCCATCTGCTAAATCTTGTAATGCATTATTAAATGCTTGCTTTATCATAGGATCATTAAGTTTTTCAGGTTGAGTTATATCAAACTTAATCTTAATATCGCTCTGCCATAGGATGTTTTCACTAAATAAAGCGCCCGTCATTACTCCGCCCGTAAATCGATCCACCTTATTATGCATGAATACCTGCTGCCGCTCAGACTCAAGATAGACATCCTGAAACGCGACAATACCTGCAGATGAATCACCGTCAACGCTATGTCCAAATAACGAAATGACAGCAGGACTTTCATCTACCTCAAAGGCACTACCATCATCTACAAAACGACCTGTAAGACAGTTATAGTGATAAGCGACTCGGTGACGTATAGCACCCTTAATAGCGCTCGCTGGTAATAGATATTGTTGCTCACCGACTTCACCAATGACATGACCATTACTCGATGATCGCCAATTGATTTTCGCTTCATGCATAGGCAACATATCAGGATCACGGCTACTAGAGTCCATCGACTCAAATCCATGAATATAACGCTCACCACCACCAATACGCCAAGCAGATTCAGCCGTTAAGTCTAGTATCGCTGAAATGTTAACGTTAGAGCTTTCTTGCTCTTCAGCTGAGACTGCTTGCATATTACCCAGACCCATGCGACTACGGTCACGATTCACATACGCTTCTCGCCCCTCTTTAGTCGATAGATCCCAGATGGCTTCATGAGCTGAAATCGCTTCAAATAGACCATAACCATCTTTAGCACCATGGCCCACACGCAAATGGCTTTGAGTCACTAAAGCTACTAACTTACACCAATGATCATCAGATTCTTGCTTAGCGTCACCCCAATAACTAATATAGAAGGTATAACGCGCACCGGCGGGGACTAATGTGATATCAAACTTGCCAGAGTCAATACTTGATCCCCGGTCATTTAGACGCACACGCTGACGAACAATGGGCTTTTCATCGCGCAGTACTCTAAATAGCGGATCGCTAAGCTGTTCATCGGTTAACAAGCCTTCAAACACTTGGTTTTTGCTATTGTGAGTCAACCCCCATCCTACGTTTAACCATGAGGTTTGACCGTCATTCCCATTGGCATATCCAAAAAGCAGCTCAGTATCTTTTTCGCCATATAAGCGTTGAAATTCATGTCTAAGCACACCTGCTAAACTTGAGCCTGAAAGTGCTGGCAATCCATTAGCATCTCTCATAACCAAACTGTCATGCACCGTATCACCGTGACCAGTATGTATAGCGTGAGCGCTTTTAGCTTCTAACGTAACTTTCAGCAAATGAAAAATTGGTCGAGAACTGATCATTATGCTTGCTCCTCATTCTGTGTGGCCTGCTGATTGAGCTCACTAGCTGTTGGTTTATTACCTATACAGAAGTCTTCCCACGTATCCGATAGTCCTAAGATTGCAAGCTCTGCCAGGATATAAGCAAAGAAGCTTTCTGGCTTATAAGGCTCGAGTTGACTCTGTAAAAAGCGACCTAGACTTGATTGTGTATCAGGTTCGTATTTAAGCTCCCAACCTGCACTTCTGTAAGAGGCGCCACTTTGCCTGTTATCATCTAACCCCTCAGTTGTTATTTTTAACATCGCATTCTCGGATTCTATTAATGCATGCCATAACCCCTTTGGATCATTACGATATTGATTAGCAAGCTCTTTAAAACGCCCAAACTGTGCCCTTGAAGGCGGTGTAGGTATAAGAGGCATACCTCTAACCAAACCCTGATACCGTCTAGCCTGAGTGATTTTCTTACATAGCTCACTAAAGATATTAGCGGCAATTTGTCTTGGCTGTGAGCCAATTTCTGCAACCTGTTGCTTATTAAATAGAGCAGATATGAGCGTACTATTGGTTGGCGCTTTTATAGCGCTCTGGTTATCAACCACGCTACTAGATGTGTTCGATTGATGCCATGAAGGATGAACATCAGCTAGTATCGCTGGGTTAACCCAGACTTGACCCAATCCAATTTCAGTTTGTAGTCCAATGCCTTGAGAAAGCCTCATCTGCAAGCTATCAAAGTCATTAAATCCAGTTGGCAGTTGATATCTTAAAACACTGCCACGACTGATAACCTGACGCTCTTTGTCATAGTGTCTGCGATAGGCGTTATACATACTGTACTCACGACTTCTCAAAAAGCTTGATTCAACTTTCCATCGCGTACCCTCAGGTAAACCTAACAGCTCAGGCTCTGGTACCAAAGTGGGTTGGCCATTTTTATGTAGCTGTAAGTCACTAAGTAACCATAAGGTCAACTCCTCATTGGCCTGACTAGACAGCTTTTTGGTTTCTAAGTTGCTATCTTTACTAATTTCAACAGCACCAAATTGAGCAGATCGCGATCGACCTAGATGTGCGTTGCCTGTTACCATAGAATCTAACTTCTGCCATAATTCATCGGCAACATCATCATCTGCCTGTATACTAAAGCTAAACTTCTGATCGGCAGATAGTGCTTCGTATCCAAACAGCTGAGACTCTTTTGCTCTATTATGTAGTGGGTCAATGGCTGTTTTAAGCGTATGTTCTTTTGATGGACTAATACGTTTACCATCACGAGTGATATAAAACCCTCGTAACTGAACAGGCTGCTTCTGCCTCATACTGGCTTTTAAATTGATATCGTTGCCTACTTTGGCAATATCGAAGATTTTATTTGCTATCAGGTTATCTTCAGTAGCATATTTTTCAGCTTTAAAGCTATGCAGGCTCATGGGTACAGGGTATGCAATTTGCTTACTATCAGTGCTTACTGGTAGCGCATCTTTGAATCGCACTTTGCCACTGTGAAATAATAAAAAAGCCTCCTCTGGATCTAAGCTACTATATAAGCGACTTGCTAATAGTCCTAATAAGGTCGAACCTTTAATGTAATCGAGACTCTGGTGTGCACCGACAGAGGACGAGCTTTCACTAATTATCACAGGCTGTTTAAGGGTGATTAAATAGTTATTAGTTTTCATTATGTCATCCTTTTATAGAGTCGTTAAAGACAATACTGATTCACCCAGGCCACGGCTTCTATGAGCACCAACTGCATCTATAAGAGGGAGTGCTTTTTCAATAATTTGCCACGGGTTACTTTCAAGCATTTCTTTTTGCTGTATCGCTAGCTGCTCATCAAGTGCTGTTGTTTTCAGGGTTAATTCTGCATACAAACTAACCGGCAATGCCACTTCTGTGCCGCGTAAACTCATATCTACCGCTGTGCCCGTTTCTGAGTCAATCCTAGTGCTATAAAGAGGCTCATATAAGTATTGTCTCAATGAAGCCTGCTCTGCTGCTTTCAAAAACTCATACTCCTCGGCCTTAAGTGTCGCATTATCAACAAAGAGCATACCAGCAGATGTCTCAAACCTACCCTCTTGCTGCGATGCACTGCCAAAAAGTAAGCTTTCAAATGTTGTCGCAGCCCCTTCATTTTGCTGAGGCAGCTTAAGCTCCTGATACCAGCCCCAATCCTCTGCTCGTCTAACGGCATGTCGTAGAAGACCTTTTAACTGTTTGCCTGACACATAAGGTAGGCCATAATTATCTTTTAGGCACTCTTCATCAAGATAGTGGCCTCTTCCTTTACCGCTACCCACATGCCAAAAACCCTGAAAATCTATACGTAACACTCTGTGTAAAGTATCGCTCACAACTAAGCTCCTTCTTTGTTTAGGCTGCTTGACTGGGTATTTTCAAATGTCGTTTCTTCGGCAACAACCATCAACGTTAGTAAGTCACCAATGACACTTTGATATTCCGGAGTTACTGCATCAGTTGACTTAACTCTGGTTACCGGCAAATCTTTCTCAAGCTGACCAATGACTTGTTCAAGAGTATTTAGGAATAAGTTAATTTGCTTAACTTCTTTTTGCTCAGCTTTAGATACTTTCTGCAATTGCTCTGTCGATCTTTTTGAATACTGAAGCCAGCGCTTATAGACTTGTGTTGCCTGATCTAGATTCAAGTGCATCAATGTTGCTAGCTGACGGAGCGGCCGCGCATTAATACGAGAGTCTGAAAGTATTGAATTGAGTTGCTCTAGTTGTCTTAAGCTTGGCACCTTAGTATCATTACCATCAATTTCATCAACCATATAAGCGGGTACAGATAAGTGATATATAGCTTGATGGGTGCTGACAGACATGCTGGTCTCGATCATCATATCTACCTCTTCGATCAAGCTATCTGTAATCTTATAAAACGCTAAACTTGATGGGATAACAGGACTGCTACTGTCATCAGTTACTTGTTTATACTGACGAGAATACATTTTAGCCTGCTTACATAAGCCTTCTGCTACTTCGTAAGCTTGATAAAATGGTTGAGAAGACTTCATAAATACAATACCAGCACAAGCTGTTAAATAAGCTGGTAGCTTTTGTGCTGATTGGTTCAGTCCATTATCAATAAACTTTTGCTTTAGCTTCGCAAGCTCGTCCTTACTTGAGTCCTTGAATGACTCTAAAAAGGCCTCGGTGAAGGCAATTGCTATATCTGCTTTTACTATAACTGAAAGATCATCACCACCTAGTACTAATGGGCGAGCAGGGACAACACCTTTATCATTTACTTGCGGTAGCAATATTTTCTGGGTTGCTTCATTTGCCGCTGCGATAGTTGCCTGAGTCATGCCTTCTGAAAAGGTGCGATACAAGTCAATATACACTTCATCGCTGGCATCTTGACATGCTTCATTTAGCAAGCGTAGGATTTCACCCAATCCATTCCCATCCGCGTGTATTAAGCCTACCAAGCCTCTTTTTCCTAATGGAAAACGCTTGGCTTCTTTAGAGTTAGATTCAAAGTTATTAGGAAAATGTAAGTTCTGTACATCGTAGCCTGACGGTCTACCTAAAAAGCGGCTGGTTAGTGATTGGCTTTCTTTAGGGCGCTTAAAGTTGCGCAGTATTGATGTGGCTGTATCTAATGACTCAACGCCCCCCTTCCCATAAACATCACGTGTCACTGCAGCATTACCGGTGCGGGGGCTGCGTTCAGTAATAGGACTTGCACTAGGTAGCTTGACATTAATGCGATTACGCTCTTTAGCTAGCTCATTAATACCGTAACTAACTGCATTCTTAGCTGTTTCAGCTTTACTTATAACATCGACAATTTCTAATGTGGGTAGCCACTGAGACATGATCAGTCGCCAAGCACGCTGAAACCTTCTTGCCTGCATCTGCTCATCAAAAACTAAATAAAAAGCACCGCCAGCTTTGCGTGGAGAAGTTACCTTATCAGTCAGACCTAAGCTATCAAGCACTTCATCTACTAGACCATTGTCAGCGCACAAATAATCTATTAGCTCACTACCTTCAAGCATATCTTTAAGCTTACCAGTAGCAAATAAAAATCGTTGTATGCCGCGAGCTTCGAAGAGATAGGCGTATTTCATACATTTTCCTTATAATAATTTAGTAGATACTTTATTTACCAATCAGTATATTCTCGGTTGGCAAATTCAATCCGTATTTACCATTGTCTAGCTTTTGAATAGCGATCTTTTCGCCAATAGCAGTGCCAAAGCCTTTCTTTAGCTTTGTTGCAATTTTTGAGACAGTTTGGCCAAAGTTATCGTAATCCATTATAATCTGATCCTTGCCACTTAAAGTCTTATGCAAGTCGTATATCTCGTCATAGCGTGCCTGCGCCTCATCATTAATGCTATCGCCCTCAATCTCTTTAGACGGATAGACTAGGCCTTTATTTTTACCATTAAGCTCAGCCACCAATAGATACAGGCTAAACTCTTTAGGCGATAGCTTAACTTTTTTACCATTTACCACCACATGTCTATCTGCATTATTATTAATGGTAACTTTAGGCGTCTCATTAGCAGCGTTAATGAAATCTACCACTTCAGTAAAGCTTAGATTGCTGATTAGCGCATCGTCTGTTAACTGCTGACGTAGACGTACAAACGGAATATTAGCCAGCCAAACTTGCGCTTCTGAAGGTCTTACTGGCTTACCCGCTCGGTTTTTTATAATCTTATTAGAGTCTTTTGGCGTTGGATAGAAAAAATCTTCTGCATTTTCAAATCTTTCTTCAACCAATACATGTGACATGCTATCTTGTGCACGCCCGTACAGAGATAAGGCATAGCCCGCATAAAAGCCCATCGTTTTACGACCACCTGCAATAGATACATGCAAGCTGATATTGTCATCATCCGTAAACTCACGGACCTTTTGACAAATAATATCTGCAGCTATTTCATTATCTTTAGGGGTGCGCAGATCTGCTAATTTATTCCCGTCTTTATCTTGAAATACATGTAGACAGTCATCTCCATTAAAGTACACATCTTTAAGCTGAGGATAGTCTTTTTTAAATTGTTCAAATACTGGGCCTGAAGAGTCCCTCTTATCAAATAACTCCATACGTATATGATCCAGTCCCTCTTCAGTACTTAAAACATGAATCTCATCAGGAATCCATGGCTCAGGTTCTTCTGGGTTACAGGCCAATGCCCAAACTGTTTCTGTAATAATAGGGGTTGTTTTACCAGTTACTAAAAATAAAACGTTCTTCATAGTTTTCTAATCTCTCAATAATCAATGTATGCCGTTAGAGTAGCTCAAAGTAGCTAAAAAAATGGGTTTGACAAGCTTGTCATTATTCCTCTAGAGCTCTATAGAACTACAGTACCTGCACATCAACCTTCTCAAGCAACCCACTAAACTTAAATAAATCTGTGCCAGCAATGACAATGACACCTAAGTCTTCTGCAACCTTTCTAGACTGCTCTGATATGTCGTATAAACTGACAAAAAACTTATGTGAGTTAAGACCAGCGCCTTGCGAGATAGAGGATAGCTTATGCAAGTTATTATTAACCTCAGTCGTTGGCGCATTTTTTTTCAGCCAGTTAACTGTCTTACATTCCATCCAGTAAAAATGACCTTTTAGTAAATAAGCAACGTCTATCTCATTGCCATGACTGCTTTTAGCAAAGGTCAGCCCAATCTGGATATTGATTGGTAGGTTCTTATGCTGATAATGCAGTGTGATTAAAAAGCCGACAAGCACTTCAAACCACTTGCCAGCAACAAACTCAGCAGCATGCTGAGACTCGAAGGTTATTTGGTACTTGCTATCATCGATGCTGTTTATTTGAAAAAATGATTTAGACGCATTGGCTAGAGCTTTGAGCCAGCCTGCTAGAGAGACGTACGCGCCTGTTTTTTCTATCTCTAGAGTATGCGGATATGTGACTGCCTTATGGTCGAAACTAGACGATAAGTAATTCAAATAAGAGACGAGCTTTTGTGCTTTCGAAAAGTCTATTTCGATTAGCTTATAAAGCTGTGAGATATAGTGGTATTGCTCAATTGGCAATTCTAAGAATGCGGTTTCGGTACTGATTTGATCATATCCGTGTGCTTTGAGTCTAGCGTCAATATTCTCAGGAAGGATAATATCTTCTAATAACAGCTCAGGACTGTTATACCAGACTAATTGATTATTGGTCCAGCTTTGGTAGACACATTTATAATCAGAATTGTTGGCTGCTATTTGGTCTTGTGCAAAGCTGATCAGCTTAGTGCCACCTGTGACATTAAAAATAACCTCTTGCGGTTGATTGTCATCAATCCATTGGTTAATCACTGACTTTATGGCTTGAACACTCTTCTCTTCAATACCATCGGGCAAATACAGCTCTTCGATACTGACATCAATGTTTGTGCCTATTTCTAAGAACTTAAGTGCCTCGATTAAATTGTCTACTAGCCCCTGCTCTTTTGCATAGTCTGTGCTTAATACAACGATTTTTTTAATACTGTTCTGATTGGTCTGTAATAAGTGCCAAATCGTATAATAATTGGCTTCTGTCTGGCGGGTAGCGGTAACAAAGAGTGTTTTCATAGAGCTCATATCTCAATTTTTTATTTATATAACGTAAAGTTACTATATGTTTCTATAATTTTTCAGTTTATAAAATACTACTAAAAAACCACACTCATTTATACACTTGTTAAAAATATTTTTATTAGCTTTTATTGATTGAAAATTCACCTCTTATCAATAGTTGACATTAGTTGACTCATTCAAACAAATAATCAATGAACGTCCGTTCAAATATATTGTTTAAACTACAAGCTTCAGTTGGTATTCACCAAGCCCTAGCACTGTGCTCTTACCAATATGTAGACACTCTCCTAAATGCAATATAGGCAGTAGTTTTTTGAGTAAGGCACTACGACCTTTTACAGTGATATCTCCTTTTAAACCAAATAGTGTGACATCTCGCCCTTGCCGGCTTGAGTGTCTACTCAGACGTGCTGGGCTCAAGTCACCCTCAAAACTCAACTGTTCTATCAGCTGCTTGTATTCTGAAAAATCACTAAAGCCTATATTCCAGTCATTACTTGAATCATGAAGTTGCTGGCACTGCTTAACTCGATTATAAAGCGCGTAAAATACCAACTTTATATCAAGCTGTTCTGGTCGGTATGCGACCTTACCTTGATGCTGAATTCGGAACTGAGTGTTAAAATTTAGTTGTAGACTGCTATCAGAGCCCTCTGGTAATGTGGATAGCTGCTGATCAATTGAGCTGTTTTGCGTGATTGGGCAGCGAGCAAGACTGTCAATATCAAAGCTTTGAACTTGGGCACCTTGATATAGCACCACATCTTCACACATCACTTTTTCTAACTCGACTTTATAGCGCTTGTGTGTACCGCCAATGCCTTTTGAAAGGGCTTGTGACCAAGCAAGTATGATGATAGACAGGTGCTGTATGGCGTTTTGTCCTATCAACAGCTGAGCAAACTCCCATCTTTGATTGTGTGATATGTTTTTGTCAGCCAACTTTGGCAATTTAAGCACATAAGGATTAGGTATCCCTCGCCTCGGTGTCTCTGCGTGCATCGCGCTGTGCTCAAAAATAGTGGTATAGGCTAACTCCTCATTATTATTAAAAACACCTGAAGTATTACTACTTTTAAATAGCATCGCCGCTTCACTTAAACCTTTCAATGCATGACCAAATGCTCCACGCAGCATCGATCCAGGGTCTTCTGGCATAGGCATATCATCGATTTGTCTAATCGTAAAACGCAATAACACTAAATTAGCAGACATAAAATATAGCCTTAATGATAAAAAGCTTGGGCGACAAAGCCAATGAGGTAGCCATCACCAATAAAATTTCTCAGCGCTATGAGTATACACTAAGCTCATACCACGATTCATTGCCATGCAAAACGACATTGATTAATAACAAAAACTACTGGCAATTTATAAGACTGTCGCCTTGATTACACTCTTAAAACTAGATAATATACTTAAGGGGACGGCTGTGTTTTTTCGGCTGTTTATAGCTGCTTTTATGCAAAGGGCTGGACTTTTTAACATCTTATTTTTAGGCTTAACTGACTTTTTTGAGCAATTTTGTGCTGCAAAACTGTTCAAAAAAACAACAACTTTTAAGTAAACTTTTGTTTGGTTTTTATTTGAGCGTAAGATATTGATTTAATTAGCATTAAAAATAAGGTCGCAGTCAGAACCCTTCCCCGATTTCTAGGGGATTAAGACCCAATAACCATTTGCTGGTCATTATTCATTTGGTCAGAACCCTTCCCCGATTTCTAGGGGATTAAGACGGAGGTTATTCTTGCTATATACCCATATCTGTTGTCAGAACCCTTCCCCGATTTCTAGGGGATTAAGACCATTAACCATGTAGTAGTTAATGAAATGATTAGGTCAGAACCCTTCCCCGATTTCTAGGGGATTAAGACCTCATCACCGGCTGTAATCTCGCATGACTTGTAAGTCAGAACCCTTCCCCGATTTCTAGGGGATTAAGACATCTCTGGGGTTGCGTTTAATACAGCCGTTGCTGTCAGAACCCTTCCCCGATTTCTAGGGGATTAAGACATAACCACTGCCTTTAATTATCTTCCCGTTTTCGTCAGAACCCTTCCCCGATTTCTAGGGGATTAAGACTGGTAAGAAATCATAAACTGTTTAGTGTTAAGGTCAGAACCCTTCCCCGATTTCTAGGGGATTAAGACTGCTCTGCTTCTAGTATTACGTTTACTTCTTCGTCAGAACCCTTCCCCGATTTCTAGGGGATTAAGACGGCTCAAGAAGCAACGTGCAATACAAATCTACGAGTCAGAACCCTTCCCCGATTTCTAGGGGATTAAGACCCGAAGGACTAGGACCATAGGCTAGATTCTACGTCAGAACCCTTCCCCGATTTCTAGGGGATTAAGACAACCAACCACGAATCATTGCCAGGAAATCACCAGTTCAAACCCTTCCCCGATTTCTTAGGTAAGCAAGGGAACATAGTGACTTAACACAAGTTAATCCAACTGAAAAAGGGTTGCTAACAAACGTTAGCAACCCTTTTTTTGTCTCAAAAAATCAATCGCAAGCTTGCCAAATCAAATAATTTTACTTGAGTCGTTCATACTCCAAATATCACCTGGCTAATACCAAGCCTTGGCATGACATCATCAATTGAGTATTTGGAGAAGTATTATGCGTATGACATCACCTCAAGCTGCCACACTTAATACTTCAAAAAACACACTGGCTAAAACAGGTCAACTTGATGCGACAGCCAAGGCTGATACTGGCTTTAATATGCCAAAAAACAGTGCAGATCTAGACATTCATCTAAACTATGCACACCAGCAACTTCAAGCAAAAGGATACAAGGGCTATTACAATGCCATTGTTAATGCCTGCCTATCTCAAGTGTATCCAACACTGAGCTTCAATCAGTTCAAAAGAAACACAAATCGTGCGACATCACCGCTAGCATCTACTGCAACCTGCGTGATGTATAGCGCCCTGTACGGTATGAACCATTTCGACCGCTTTTTTCACACGCTTGAGCAGGTGATGGGTACCCACAAACGTACTGAGTGTAAAAGCAAAACGCTTCATGTTTATGATTATGGCTGCGGACAAGCGCTAGCAAGTCTTGCGTTATTAAGCTATATCGAGCGTTATGTTCCAACTCAAGGCATGACCTTGCACTTTCATCTCATTGAGCCCTCAGCATCGGCTATTGAGCAGGGTGAAGCGCTTATTCAGAGCTTTGCGACTCGTATAGAGGCAAGTATTCATATCCATCGTCACTGCATGACGCTAGAGGCTTATTTGGCCACTCGTCCATCACAAAAACAGCAGGCCACTCAAAGTAGTAACGATGAGACAGTGCCATTTAATCTACATTTATTTTCAAATATTGTAGATATCGCTGCCCTACAAAGCAGCATTGATGACTTGGTCGAACATACCTGTTCACTGCCTGGCAAACAGTTGTTGATTGCAGTAGGGCCTAATTTCTCGAATACCACTCGAGGTCTTCAAATTCTACAAGCAGCTCATCGCAATAACCCGAGAGCGCTAAGAGCCATCCAGGGCTTTGAAACGCAAAGTGAATACTACTCGTTGCAAGAACACCACTGGCGGGTCAGCTCGGTTCAAGGTGCGCATTTAGCGCTCGCTTACTCGAATCCATGCTCAGAAGCCTCTTCTGAGAGCAAAGTGGCTTAATTTTTAACCGACTACTTTGTATAAAGTGCAGAAGGCTTAAGGCTTATGACCACGCAAAGACTATATTTGGCAGCTTATGATATCAGCGATGATAAACAGCGAGCGTTTGCTCACTACCGTTTGAAGGCATATAGCCGATTTGCACAGCTTTCAAGTTTTGAATGCTGGCTCACTGAGCATGACAAACAAGATGTGTTAGACATCTTGAAATCTTCAGTAGAAAATGAATCTGACGAGCAGCCAACCTCCTCATCAACAGATGCCTATTGCATCATTAAAATTGCAAGCACCTACTGGTTAAATGTATCCAAAGCCAATCAACTCATATCTAACACGTCGACATCTAATACAGACAACAATATGATCTATATTTATTAATACCTTATGCAGTGATGACTATTCAAAGCACTGGTTAGGAGCATCTGATGGACACCAAAACTGGCATGCAAGACCTAATTCTTGATAAGAAAGGCATTAAGGTTTCTTCGCAAAGAGAAATCCTGAGCTTGCACCATGACAGTTTTGTTAAACCCATTAGCATTCCGCTTTCTCAAATCGCAAGTATTATTATTACCTGCCAGCTTGAGTTAACATCCACTTTATTAACACGCTTATCTAAAGCCAATATTAGCCTTTGTGTTATTCCCGCTAGTCGTGCTGGCGAAACTGCTTTTTTGCTTGGCGACTGGCACGCAGGCGTAACTCGTCGGCAATGGCAATATGAATGTATTAACAATACTGACTTACAGCAGCAGTGGGCCATGCGTATTCTTAGGCTAAAAATCCATCAACAAGCTAACAGCTTGGCTTCAATACAGCAGTATATTAGCACCTCTGATGAAACTGATGTTATCAGCCCGTCTCTCGATTCAGACTCGCTTAATAAATACATAAAACAAATCAAAAGCTTAAGAGACAAGCTTAAACCTTACCGCCTGCCTATCTCAACATCCAGAAACAGTCTCGATAATAACGAAATTAAATTGTCGACATATACCACCTACCCTACCTATTCTGTTTCAAGCTTATTAGGTACTGAAGGTTCAGCCTCTAACCAATATTTTGCTTGCTATAAACAGTTTTTTGACCCCTGTCTGAATTTTCAAAAGCGTACTCGACGTCCACCTACCGACCCCGTCAATGTCATTCTTTCTCTCAGTTACACCTTACTTACTCACCTATGCCATCACGCTTTATCCAGTGTAGGATTTGATCCCTATGCTGGCATTATTCATAGCACAGCCTACAACCGCCCATCTCTTGCCTGCGACCTAGCTGAGTTACAAAGAAATACTATTGATGAGTGGGTGTGGCAGCTTTTTGCACACAAAAAGCTATTACGAGAAAATTTTAGCGAGGTAACGGAAACAGATCTAGACTCTTCAACGCCTTGCGTGCTCTTAAAACAGGGCAGACAAAAATACTATGCCGAGTTTGCAAAAATTCGCCACAGCTTGCTGGATATTGCCATTAAACGTGCTTGGTTGTGGCAAAAAAGACTGCAGACCCATTTCAAAAATACAGATTTCAATACGTCTTCAGCATCTATTAGCTCTAGTGAAATATTGAACGTCGATGAGTTAAGTCAGCACGCCAAAAACACCTAACAAAAACGGAGAGAAAAGATGGCTATCAATGATTTTGTGATTTGCTATGATATCGCACATCCAAAACGTCTTCAGAAAGTGCACAAGCTCGTTAGTAAGCATCTGACTCAATTACAGTACTCAGTGTATTACGGAAGGCTTACTACCCAAACAATGGATGGTATTATTAACGGCCTTCAAAGCATTATTGATAGTGATGAAGATGATGTGAGAGTCTATCTAACTGAACCCATGTGCTCAGCCATTACGTCTAGCAAGTTACCTGAAGATATTATGCTTTTTTCACCTGACATATAACTCCATCATGCTGTTCGCTTGCAGATTGCTCTTGAAAGCCATGGCATAATTAACTACACTAAATGAGTGGTGTTGATACTTCTATTAAGAAGTTTTATTAGCTGCTTTTATGCGAAGCGCTGTACTTTTTAACATCTTATTTTTAGACTTAATCGACTTTTTTGAGCAATTTTGTGCATAAAAACTGTTAAAAAAACAACAACTTTTAAGTCAACTTTTGTTTGGTAATTCTGAGAGCTTAAAGTATTGATTTAATTGATATTAAAAATAAGGTCGCAGTCCAAACCCTTCCCCGATTTCTAGGGGATTAAGACACACGACATAGCACATACTTCTGCTTTTTTAGAAGTCCAAACCCTTCCCCGATTTCTAGGGGATTAAGACCCAAACATCTTATCAGCTAACTCATCGTTAGCTGTCCAAACCCTTCCCCGATTTCTAGGGGATTAAGACCAATCAATGGTAGATTTCTTAGAGCTATGACCACGTCCAAACCCTTCCCCGATTTCTAGGGGATTAAGACACACGACATAGCACATACTTCTGCTTTTTTAGAAGTCCAAACCCTTCCCCGATTTCTAGGGGATTAAGACATGACACGACGTAGGAGTTTCGCTGCGTGGTTCGTCCAAACCCTTCCCCGATTTCTAGGTGAGAAGCGTTAAAAAATTGCACTGCAATTTTAGCTTTGCAAGAGTAAATCCCTTTAAGGGGATTTGCTGGAAGGCGAAAAGGCGTAGATTAAAACTCCCCGATTTCTAGGGGATTAAGACGCTGGGTCTTTATCAATGATAAGGAACGGGACTGTCCAAACCCTTCCCCGATTTCTTAGGTGAGCAAGGAAACAGCAAAGCACTGCTTTGCCCGAGCGCAAGACGAGAGTTATGCTCGAGTGAAAGACGGTAAGGTGTAAATTAAACTTCCCCGATTTCTAGGGGATTAAGACCCAAAGGTGAACAGAACTGCGAGTACGATAAGAGGTCCGAACCCTTCCCCGATTTTTAGAGGATTAAGACATCTTCGTCAGCTTTATCGACGAAGTTGACGCGTCAGAACCCTTCCCCGATTTCTAGGTGAGAAGCGTTAAAAAATTGCACTGCAATTCTATCTTTGCAAGAGTAAACCCTTTAATCATTAACCCCAAAAACAAAAAGCCGGAGCTGATGCTCCGGCTTTTTTATTGATCAACAATTATTATCCGTTTTATTTGTAGATGGTTCGAAACGTCAGATTTACTCGGTTTCGCTCCACACGTTTTTGCTTAGGTACGCTATGCTGCCAATGATGCTGTAACGCGCCAGCCATCACTAAAACACTACCATGATGCAGCGGAATTTCCAGCTTACACTTATGATCCTCTTTTCGGCGTAACAAAAAGCGGCGACTTTCACCAAAGTTCACTGAGGCAATCATTGGATTGATGCCTAGCTCTGGTTCAGCATCAGTATGCCAGCTAATATGATCGTTACCATCGCGATACCAGTTTAGCAGCACACTATTGAAACGGCGTTTGCACACGTCCTCAAGGGCATCTCTGATAGTATCTAGCTTATCTGTCCAAGGCTTAGGATACAACGTTATACCCGAATAAGTATAAGGGCGGTCACTATCACCATACCAAGCAGACAAACGGGGCAACGGATGAGCCTTACCAAACATCTGCACACTGTCTTGCTGCCAGAGAATGTTCTCAAACGCTCTCTTGTTAATATCCTCATCAGAACGCCAGTCATGCGTCTTGTAATCTACATCCTGACATGCCAGCAAATAATCCAGATAGTCATTACTAGCAGCAGTGCTAAAATAATGGGGAGCATAATATAATCGGCCGTCTGGGACATCAATAACCACTCCCTTTCCATCGTCATGCTCATGTGCTGCATACTCAGTTCCCATAAAACGCCCATTAGTAATCAAAGACCTCACTGCATTTCTGCGAGCAGAATCCCCTTCAAACAGACCTGCCTGTTCTTGATCTAAACCATCAAATAAATCCATGACGCTCCCCTTACTAATACTCTATTAAAAACTCACGACTATTCACGACACCCTCAGCCATCAGTTTTGCCATTTTAGGACAAGAAACTGACGGTCTGTATCTCTTGTATACCAGTAGCCACCTGTAACCTTATACTCTTCATTACAAAAGAATTCCTGCTTATTCACCAGACAATCCAACACTTCGGGCGCCAAGTTATACAGCTTATTAAAGCCCTCTGTATTATTTGGATAGACAGGCCCAGTTGCAGCAAGCACATGCTCTCCCTCTATCTGACTCATTGAATCAGTAATATGCTCAAGGCTATCTTGCACTTCAGGGATATCTAATATATTAGACATCAAGTGCAAAGTCTTGCCGCACGCATTTTGCTTAGGCAATACAGCCTCATCCAAGTAACAGGCCTGTGTTTGCACCGTCAGCTTAATACCGCGTGCCTGGGCCAAACGCTTACATAAAAACTTAGCAATATTTAGGCTAATAACAGATGGCTCTATCAACACCAGATCAATGCTGGTGTTGTGCGCATAACCCGCTTCTGCTATGTGATCTAGCAGTGCCAATGAGGCGATACCCTGACCACAGCCATAATCTATTACCTGCCATGAATTGCTTTGTGCATTAAACTCTATTGACTCAAAGGTTTGTGTCAATAAGCGTCTTGCGCTCAGATAATGCGTCCAAGCATAGGCTACGGTATAAAATATTGCTTCTTTATCGCACTTCAACTGCGACTTAGCACGATTGGTGCTGATACGAAACTGAGTATAACTTAAGTTATCTCTTTTATTATTTGCAAAGTACTGCACCAAGCTGCGATAGTAAGACTCAAAACCACCAGCACATAAAGAGTCTGTTGCATTCATAATATGAGCATTCATCATAACCTATCTCCTGAGCTTACTATTATTGGGTGATCAAGTGCTATTATTGAGCAATTAGGAGTGGCGAACTTATTTTCACAAGCTTGTGACTATTTAGCTCGTTTGCCACACCCAATTAACATGCCCATTAGCACGCTACCTCTAGCCCAACATCGCTAGCATCCCAGCTAAGCATCATTAAATCGCGCTTAGCTGGGCATTGCATCCAGCGGTCCTGAGTGATTATGTACTGCTCATGCCAAAGCTTAATATCATCTTCCTGCCATACGCTGGCATAAGGTGTTAGCTGCTTGAGCATGTTAAACCCTGCTTGTGTGCCGCTATAGCTTGGGCTGGTCGCAAACAACAGATGATTGCCTGGTATTTTGGCAATTTGGCTAACAAGGTCGTCTAAACTCTCTTGCACCGTATCCACATCCAAGACATTCGACATTAGATGAACGGTATCGTTATAAATATTCGCCTTAGGCAAGCGAGCGTCTTTTAGCTCGCAGGGCTGAGTTTGTATAGTCATACTAATGCCATACGCTTTAGCAAGGCGTGCACATAAGTACTGTGCAATTTGCAAACTGACGAATGATGGCTCTATCAGCACCAAATCAATCTCACAGTTTTCGGTCAGCCCTTCTTCAATCAAGAACTCTATAAAAGCAATGCTTGCCACACCCTGACCACAGCCATAGTCTATGACTTGCAGCTTTACTGAGCCGTCATCAGCAGTAACCTCAATTGAGTCTTCAATGAGCTTACGCATGGTCAAATAGTGTGGCCATGCATAAGCCACAGTATAAAATAGTGCTTCTTTATCACACGCTAGAGGCAACGTCGCACGTGCTGTGCGGTTCAAAAATTCCCCATACGTTAGGTTGTCTCGTTTATTGTTGGCAAAATAATTCGCCAGCTCTTTAAAGTAAGCCTCAAATCCTTCTGTACATAACACTTCAGCTGCATCAAAAATATGAGTATTGCTTATCATATGGCTTCTCCTCGTTATGACGTTGTCTCAATATGAAGCCATTATTACTGATTTACTCCTCGCCCCTTGAATTTGGCAAGCTTGTGATATTTGCGGTATTTCTATTAATTTCTGCAAGATGCACCCATACGGCTGCCTTTATTGGCTCACCGTTCGGCTATTGATAGGGATATTTGTTTCTTGAAACTGATGCTTTTATTGATTAAACTGATTCTTATAGACTTATAGTCGCTTAGTAAGTCTTAGTTGGTAGCAGCTTCTATGCGAAGTGCTTTATTCTTTAAAAACTGGCCTGATTTGACTGTTTTTTTAGTTACAAACTGTTCAAAAAAACAACAACTTTTAAGTCAACTTTTGTTTGGTTTTTCTTAGAACGTAACTTATTGATTTAATTAACATTAAAAATAAGGTCGCAGTCAGAACCCTTCCCCGATTTCTAGGGGATTAAGACTTAGATAGTCTATCTAAACTATGAGATGCAACAGTCAGAACCCTTCCCCGATTTCTAGGGGATTAAGACCCACTACCTTGTACGAATATCTGTGGTATTTCGTCAGAACCCTTCCCCGATTTCTAGGGGATTAAGACACAGTGATGAATAGGTATTTATAGCAGTGTATAGTCAGAACCCTTCCCCGATTTCTAGGGGATTAAGACCTTACTGGTTTATTACCTTTAGAAGATTTAGGGTCAGAACCCTTCTCCGATTTCTAGGGGATTAAGACTCAGCTAACTCGATTAGTAACTTGCCTAGTGGTTGTCAGAACCCTTCCCCGATTTCTAGGGGATTAAGACAGCTGATACTAGTGGCATGTCATGGTAGAACTGAGGTCAGAACCCTTCCCCGATTTCTAGGGGATTAAGACTGCCCCAATCTGTTCCTAGTGTTTGCATCATCTTGGTCAGAACCCTTCCCCGATTTCTAGGGGATTAAGACCACTTAAACACCAGTGGTGAGGACATGTCTGAGGTCAGAACCCTTCCCCGATTTCTAGGGGATTAAGACAAGACTATATTTACCATCAGCGACGCTCTTTGTGGTCAGAACCCTTCCCCGATTTCTAGGGGATTAAGACAAGACTATATTTACCATCAGCGACGCTCTTTGTGGTCAGAACCCTTCCCCGATTTCTAGGGGATTAAGACTCATCAACAGTAGCAGTAGCCCACGCTGTCCAGTCAGAACCCTTCCCCGATTTCTAGGGGATTAAGACTTGGTTAATACTTTGATTGGACCCCAGAATAAGTCAGAACCCTTCCCCGATTTCTAGGGGATTAAGACAACGGGATTGCTACTGGTTCTGGCATTAGATTCGTCAGAACCCTTCCCCGATTTCTAGGGGATTAAGACGTCTGCTTCGACCTCAGCCTCTAAGCGTCCTAGGGTCAGAACCCTTCCCCGATTTCTAGGGGATTAAGACTGGTTTAACTTCTTCTCTTGTCTGGTTTCTAAGGTCAGAACCCTTCCCCGATTTCTAGGGGATTAAGACCCCCCTGCGATAATTATTCTTTCCTCTCCGCCGTCAGAACCCTTCCCCGATTTCTAGGGGATTAAGACTAAGTTGTTCATGCTGCTAGTGATTTCTGTGTAGTCAGAACTCTTCCCCGATTTCTTAGGTGAGAAGCGTTAAAAAATTGCACTGCAATTTTAGCTTTGCAAGAGTAAATCCCTTTAAGGGATTTGCTGGAAGGCGAAAAGGTGCAGATTAAACTTCCCCGATTTCTTCGCTGGACGAGGAAACAGCAAAGCACTGCTTTGCCCGAGCGCAAGGCGAGAGCTATGCGTTGAGATAAAAAACCCATAAGTAAAAAGCCGTAGTCAATGACTACGGCTTTTTTTTGATTATTATTTACCTGCCTTGCTTCTAAGCTTAAAAAATGAAAAATATATTAGAGTGGAACTCAAATCTCTAAAACCTTTTAGTGCATACAATACCCGCTAAATTGAAACCTACATTAATATACACTCTAAAGTTATCCTTACTTTATCTTCTTGACCTCTTTAATACCAAGAGATGTAGAGCAATACTCTTTTATACGATTTTGGTTAATCTACTTCGACATGTTATACCAATTCCACAAAATAATATACAATATAACCAACTCAACAACATAATAGAATCACATGCCGAAAAAGACCCCTAGAAATCATAAACTCACAGACCACGATTTTCTGCAATTGTCTAAAACAGAAGGCAATGCCAGAGCTAGAATCAGACTACTCATGCTGCATCAACTGAGTCAATGTCATCCCATAGCGACCGTAGCAGAGAACTTTGGCTATAACCCTAGAAGCGTCTATACCATAAGAAGGAAATACTGGTTGCATGGTATCACTAGTGTCTATGACTCAGCTGGCAGAGGCAGAAAGAGTCTTTTAGCAGAACAAGACATAGAACCATTCAAACAAGCGATAGTAGAAGCTCAGCAGCAAAGAGGTGGTGGTAGGCTCACCGCAAAAGACATCGCACAAATCGCCAAGGAGCAATTTAACGCCAACTATACCCCTAAAGCGATCTATCCTCTCATGAAACGTATTGGTATGAGCTGGGTATCTGCGCGTAGTCAGCATCCTAAGGCAGATCCTAAAGTCATGGAGGCATATAAAAAAACTTCCTTGAGCATGTAAAGCAAGTTCTACCTGATGGTGTTGATATCAAGCAAGTTGATATATGGTTTCAGGATGAAACACGTATTGGCCAACAAGGCGCTATCACAAGGGTGTGGCACTATAAAGGACAAAGACCTCGAGTCGTCAGGCAACAGCAGTTTGAATCGACTTATCTGTTTGGTGCCTTTAATCCGGCGACAGGTGAGAGTGTTGGACTTGTTCTACCCTATGTGAATAAGCAGGCCATGGCATTGCATATGGAGGAAATTAGTAAAGCTGTTCCTGAAGGTCGGCATGCCGTGGTGGTTATGGATGGGGCGCTATGGCACCAACCAAGTTTGGATCAAGACAATGTGACCATGCTTAAATTGCCTCCCTACTCACCTGAACTTAACCCTGCTGAACAGGTATGGCAGTACCTTAAACAGCATTGGTTATCTAATCGCTGTTTTGAGAGTTATGATGCGATTGTCGATGCGGCATGTGACGCTTGGAATGCAGTGTGTAATGAGACTAACTTAATTAGGTCTATCACTCAGCGGGAGTGGTGCGACTTGAGTGTTATTTTTTAGAATTGGTATTAGAGGTTGATGATTGATTACCAGTCCTTTAATTAAGACTCCACTTTAATTCGTGTTATAGACAATATACCTAGGTGTCAATATCACAGTTTTTACAGCAGCTAAACTTGCGAATTTAACTACTATTATGTTGATCACAGCTTTATTGCATGCACAAAAAAAACGCGAAACCCATTGATAACAGTGAGTAACGCGTTTTAATATTTATTGTCATTTTATCTAGGTGGCTTGATGAAACTCAGGGTTTGAAATATGTTTAAATTTTCAAATTTATACCCTCTACTATGCAGCCTGTTGGTCATCAACTCTAAATGCTCGCGAACCAACAACTCATGTTTAGCAGGATAGTCAAAAACCCAAAAGCCAATTTCATTACCTAGCCCATCATTCTTTAAAAACTTTGGGCTTTCAATTCTGTCAATGATCAAGTCTAAGCGACGCTGTAAAGCTTTCATACAGTACACTCCATAACTTCGATTAAATCTGCTCTATCTAAGCGTAGCAACCACTCCTTTACTTCTGGCATGAGATATACTGGATACATCTCTCTTTTTCTAGCATCACTAAGATAGCCACTAAGCACTAATATCTTAATAACATTAGTCCCCAGTTTTTTTATGGTTGATTCAGAGTAATTATTCAGATCAGGATACTTTAGTGACTGTATTTCATAGAAATCTTGCCAGGCAGTGCTTGGTAGATTGGGCTTATAAGTTCTTTTAGCCTCTGCCAAGCTGAGCCTCATAAAATCCTCTACTATTGGAGAGTTGATCATAACTGCTACCAATAAGAGTTGTATGTAAGCTCGATCTGTAGAAGTAACCAATGCACTCATAAAGTCCTGCCCTAGCCCTTCAATACGCGTCCTAATGACACGGACGTAGCGGCTAGAGGTTTTTACAGATTTTTTCTGTAGAATATTTTGGTCTATAACTAAATTGCGCCACTCATCTTCAGGCAACTGCTTTAGCAGAGACTCTGCGATAATACGGGTCTCCGCTATTAACAGACTGCCTCCTATTAGGTCGCCTACATAATCTCTAATGTCATGTATACCTCTACTTGCATCAATCATATCGTTCGCGACCCTCAGCTAATCTAGTAAATTCTGTAATCATATCAAAATAAGGCTCTACTCTGTCATATGTTTTAAATATCTGACAAGCGTTCAATAGTATATATTAAGGAAAAGCATAATCATGGTGACATGCTCCCTTTTGACTTTAAAAGTCGCTATTGTGACAATTTTAAGCCATAGCTTTATTAACCTAACTCACGCAATTTTTTATGCACGGTTGAAACAAGATACAATCAATCCTTTAATCCTTATCTAGCTGAGGCTTGCCAGCAAACATGAAAATCAGTATACATACACTGATGTAGTCAGCTTTATATTCATATTATATAAAACAAATAATTTACTAGCTTTATCTGTATATGCAGGTTGGACGAACCTTACTGCTTACAGGGCAATCGCACTACAGAAAATAGCCGCTTTAAATTAGACTATCTAAATAAAAGGTATTAAATAGTTAGAAACTATAACTAAAATATTTTTATATATCTCGTATTTTTGTTATTTGCGACCGAAAATTGGTGATAACATCTGTAAAAGGTCAATAATTAATTAAAATGTAGCTAAAATCGATTTGTAGTGCGATTGCCCTGTTACTGCTTAGGTGTTAATTTCATCATTTTTTAGGGTGTGCTATTATTGGCTACAATAGAATAAAGAACTTTATGTTTAGCATAACATAGTACAAAAAATCGCTGCTAAGTCAGTACTCATTTGACTTAGCAGCGATTTTAATATTTTACGAAATACTTAGGTGGTATGTGTAATATTGGGGTTTGACAGCTAGAAGAATGTTTTAAATATTACAAAAGCCCCCCTTGCAGCTGCACTCGATATAACTGTAAGAGGGGCTTTATAAGGTGACATATTAAATCTTAGGTTTAAAGCCTGACTTCTTATTTCCAGTCTAAAGATTGTTATCCTGTTTATAATTAATGATAGTAAACAAAGTTTTCTTATCTTCTTTAGAGCTTACTT
>Ga0208302_100058_pt1 | contig 41155 bp, 35 predicted proteins | sample 29_taG_FD_184103 | JGI IMG/M metagenome (GOLD analysis project Ga0208302, IMG submission 184103) | Marine viral communities from Cariaco Basin, Caribbean Sea - 29_WHOI_OMZ (SPAdes) (version 2) | ecosystem: Environmental > Aquatic > Marine > Oceanic | place: Caribbean Sea: Cariaco Basin... | reverse complement strand
GATTAAGGGGTTGCAGGCGCTTGATATCCCTATCATGCTCAACGAGCAGTATAAAAAAGGCCTTGGCGATACCTTACCTGAGATTCGTGAGGTGCTTGCAGATAACAATGCCAAAAGCTTTGAAAAAGTGACCTTTAGTGCGTGTGATAACGATGAGTCATGGCACCATTTGGCGCAGCAAAACCGCAGTATTGTGTTGCTGTTTGGGGCAGAGGCGCATGTATGTGTCATGCAAACGGCGCTTGATTTGTTAGACAACGGTATGCAGCCGGTCATCATCGGGGACGCTGTCGGTTCGAGATTCCCGTATGACAAAAAACAAGCCATTCGCCGTATTCGCCGCGCAGGTGGAGTGATCAGCACGGTTGAGTCTATCTTGTTTGAGCTGTGCCGCAGTAGTCAAGATCCGGCGTTTAAAACCATTAGCAATTTGATCAAATAACCTTTTGTTCAAATTGCTTTGTTTGTGCTGCCGCAAGTGTGTGGGTCAGATATAAAAATCGCGCTTGATGACTATAGTCAATTTGATATAAAAACGATACCGTGAGATGAAACGTTGTTTTTCGTAGCCTCTGTCGGCATAGGCACAGCACGCAAGAAAAACGACGTTTCATTGAGCGACTTGATAGCCATGTATCTGATTTATTTGAACTCGACTACATCAGCGCTATTTTTACGTCTAGGATCGGGTTTTGTACTAAAATGAGCGCTACATTTGCTGATTGCTTAAGAGAGAGACATGCCATCCAACCATTCAATCCACCCGACAACTTTAAATGACAATGTCTTTGCTGATAATATCGATATTGATGATGTGACGCATTTTTTATTAGAATTAGATGCGCTAAAGCGCGTCAATCGGCGCAGCTATGTCACCCAGACCACCCGCCGCGAAAACTCAGCTGAGCACTCTTGGCATTTGGCGATGGCGTGTTGGTCGATTGCTGAATTGTTTGCGCTAGACGTCAATCACGAGCAGCTGCTCAAGATGGCACTGGTTCATGATTTGGGTGAGATTGATGCTGGTGATACTTTTTTATACGACAATACGCGTCATACGGCGCATATCGAGGAGCGTCAAGGCATAGCGCGCTTGCAAGCGGAGCGTGGCAATGGCATTGTTAACTTAGCAGCGGTCTGGGAAGCACAGGAGACAGGCGATAGCAAAGAAGCGCAGCTGCTACGGGTGGTGGATCGCTTATTGCCGTTTTTGCTCAACCTCAATACCAATGGGCAGACGTGGATTGAGTTGGGGGTGACGCGCTCGCAGGTGGCTGGCGCGCATGCTTTTATCAAAGACAGTTTTCCGCCTATTCATGATTGGCTGTCACAGCGTATCGATTATGCGACCAAGCAAGGCTGGCTAATCGATGCGTGACCAATAAAATCGTTAGCTTGGTACGGCTAACGCTGACCGCGGCACCTATCGGCAGCGGCGCAAAACTGGCACACGCTGCCAAAAAACAAATCGGCGTGCTGCGACCCTTCGATGCTACCAAAAATCATCCCAGTAGCACTGTGCTTATTTTAGAGTGATCAACTATGGTCACATAGATAGCCATTAAAAAACAGACAGATTATCTAGCGTTAGCCATACCCAATAGCTGTCCCATTTTTACCACACTATTGGCTTGCAGGCTGTCTTGCCAGTCGGCTTCTGCGCCTTTTGGCAACACTACTATTGCTGTTGAACCTAAATAAAAACGACCAAGCTCATCGCCTTTTTCAAGCTTCATATCGTGCTCGGTCTCTTGAATATCGTCGGTACGGCTGATTTTGCCAGTGGCGACTGTCTCGATACCAGCGACAATCATCGCACCGACCATCACGACCGCAGCTTTGCCGTAGGCGGTATCAAACAGGCACACCAAACGCTCATTTCGCGCAAACAAGTCAGGTATGTTGGCAGCCGTGGTGTTGTTGACAGAAAACAGTGTGCCCGGCACATAGCGGGTTTTGGTCAAGGTACCAGCAAATGGCATATGCACGCGGTGATAATTGCTGGGTGCCAGATAGACTGTGGCAAAACTGCCATCGGCAAAATAATGCCCATCTTCGCTATCGGCCAGCAGTTGGCCGATATCATAGTAGCGCCCTTTGGCTTGCAAAAGCTTATGATCGTCAATCTGACCGAGCTGCGAGATGATGCCGTCAGCTGGGCTGACAATCCCATGCGGCGTGGCGTCGATAGGGCGCGCGTCTGCTTTTAACTCACGAGTAAAAAAGTCATTAAAGCTCTCATAAGCACCTAAGTTTTGGCGCTCATACTCATCCAAGCTGATATGATAGGCTTTTGCAAAGCTACGAATAAAGGTGCGCTTGACATAGGGGTGGCGACTGGCAGCCAAACGGCCAGCGACTTTACTGAGCTTTTGTTGCGGGACAAGCTGCTGCAAGGTGGTGAATACATTCATAATATGGCGACCAAAATAAAGGTGAGAGAGTAATAAATAGGCAAATAAATGATGATATTTTATCATGGACGGCCTAAGTTTGTATGAGCATAATTGGTAAGGGAGCATAAATGAAAGCATTGATACAGCGAGTACATGGTGCGAGCGTCAGCGTCGATGGGGATTGTGTCGGGCGTATCGAGCGCGGCGTGCTGGCATATATCGGTTTGGGGCCTGAAGACGACCTACAAACGGCCAAGCGAATGATTGATAAAATCCTTGGCTATCGTATTTTTGAAAACGACGATGACCCTACCAAATATGGCAAACTGGACAAAAATGTCCAGCAAGTCGCTGGCGGACTGCTGCTGATATCACAGTTCACCCTGATGGCAAAGACCGACAAAGGCCGGCGTCCTGATTTTGGCGGTGCCATGCCACCAGAGGCAGCGCGCGTGCTGTTTGCTCAGCTAGTCGACTATGCCAACAGTCAGCACCCTCAGGTAGCGACGGGTCAGTTTGGCGCAGACATGCAGGTTGCGAGTATCAATGATGGGCCACTGAATTTTATATTAGACGTGAGCTAAAGCATCAAATGTGAATCATGATGGTGAGTGCCATCTGTTTAAGGGAAGTGGCTTGGTCTATAGCAGCCGCTTAAATGACAAATGTCATCAAACTGTCACAATTACCGCGTTTAATAGGCAAGCAGTGGCGAGTGATTATCGCTCTTTTTTATACGTCTGTTTTGTCCCTTATCACTGAGAATACCCTATGTATAATGAGCAAATTTTGATTGTTGAAGACGAACCTGCAATCCGCGAGATGGTCGTAATGACGCTAGAGATGGCCGGTTTTGATAGCTTGCAGGCAACGGACGTATCAGAGGCGCACCAACAAGTGGTCGACCATCGGCCAGCGCTGATTTTGCTAGATTGGATGCTGCCTGGGGACAAAAGCGGCATTGATTTTTGTCGTATGCTCAAAAGTGATGAGCTACTCGCTGAGATACCCGTCATCATGCTGACAGCCAAAAGCGAAGAGGACAGCAAGGTGCACGGTCTGGATGCGGGTGCAGATGATTATATGACCAAGCCTTTTTCGACGCGCGAGCTGATCTCAAGGATCAAAGCGGTTTTGCGCCGTAGCAATGCTTTGAGCGCCGACAAGACTATTGAGATAGGCAAGTTAAGCCTCGACCCCAAAAGCCAGCGAGTCATGGCGTCTGGGCAAATCATCGATGTCGGACCGACCGAATATCGGTTGTTGGCGTTTTTTATGAGCCATCCTGAGCGCGCCTATACGCGCACCCAGCTGCTTGATCAAGTGTGGGGCGGCAATGTCTATATCGAAGACAGAACCATCGATGTGCATATTAAACGCCTACGCAAACTGCTGCGCCCTCATGACTGCGATAAGCTGATACAAACGGTGCGCGGTACTGGTTATCGCTTCTCAAGTGTTGTTGAGGCCAAATGATCGGCGCTCATACTGTCAAAATAGCCGCCGCAATTCTGTTGCCAGTCCAGCTATAATCACCATAATTATCAGTAAGTGATTACCAGTAAAGGCCACTTAGCAGATAGAGATAATCATCATTATGATAACGAGATAACAAGTAGGGCAAAAAATAGGTCACGAAAAATGGATGAGTAACATAATGTCAAAGCAATGTACCGAACAAGATATCTCAGAGCCGATAGCGCTACAAAACACCACCGATCAATTAAAAAAAATAAGAAGTGCGCTGCGGGCGCTGCGCGATGCGGTGATTTTACTCAATGACAGTGATGGTCTGGAGTGGTGGAATCAGGCCGCTGAAGATTTACTATTATTGCAGGCAGCAGATAAAGGCCGATGTATTTTTGACTTTATTGACGCACCTGAGTTTCGTCAGTACTATCAAGTGCCAACGCTGGCTGACGAAGGCGTACATATAAAGTCATGGCGCGCGCCTGAGCGCTATTTAAAGTGTGAGCTGACCCCATTTGCCGACGAAAAGCTATTGATAATCTACGATGTGACGCGTCTGCATCATCTAGAAGAGATGCGCCGCGATTTTGTGGCCAACGTTTCGCATGAGCTGCGTACGCCGCTGACCGTGATGATGGGGTATTTAGAGAACTTTTCGGATCAGCCAGACATGCCGCCGCACTGGAAGCGCGGCTTTGAGCTGATGACCCAGCAGACAGCGCGCATGAATAGAATCGTCAATGATTTATTGCTGCTATCGCGTATCGAAATCGAAGAGACTCATGAGCTGCATTATATCGATATGATCAAGCTGCTGACTCATATCTATGATGATGCACAGGCCTACAATCAAGAGTACGGTCATAGCATCCATCTACAGATAGATACCTATGATGGGCTGTACGGCTCAGAGATATATCTGACCAGTGCCTTATCCAACCTGGTGATCAATGCGATTAAATACACGCCAAAAGGTGGCGATATCACCATCAGCTGGACCAAAACAGCAGAGGGTTGCCGTTTCGCCGTCGAGGACAATGGCATCGGTATTGCGCCACAGCACATCGCCCGCCTGACAGAGCGTTTTTATCGTATCGACAAGGGTCGTAGCCGTGCCACAGGTGGCACAGGCTTAGGGCTGGCTATCGTCAAACACGTCTTATACCAGCATGGAACCAACCTACAAATCAAGTCGGTAGAAGGCAGCGGCTCGACATTTAGTGCGGTGTTTCCGCCAAATTACGTGCGCTCTGCTGCCATTAGCTGAGGTTTGATGGCTATTAGCCAATGTCAGATGGATACGCAAGCAATCGTCGTGCTTATCATGACAGGCTAGCGGGCAGGCTCGGATTTTTGTAAAAGCGGGTAGGGGTTGACCGCATTGCCTTGGATATAAATCCCATAATGTACGTGCGGCGGTGTGCCCTTGGCGTTGCCGCTATCGCCGACATAGCCGATGATATCACCCGCATCGACCCAGTCATTGGGGGCGATATCGGCATACTCCTCTAAGTGCGCATAGTAGTGGCCAGCGCCGCCAGGACCAACGATGACCACCACACGCCCGCCTAGGGTGTTTTCGCCAACCTTACTGACGATGCCTGCTGTCGTCGCTTGTATCGGTGTGCCTCGCGCGGCAAATATATCGATCCCTTCGTGTGTGCGGCCTTGACTGCGCGCTGCGCCCCACGTGTCGCTTAGGTTTTGCTGAGGCAGTGGCGAGGGCAGGCTGTTTTCTGTTGGCAGATCTTGCTGCAATAAGCTGAGCTGTTGCCATTTGGCGATGACAAAGGATTGGGTTTGCTGGCTGATGCTGGGCCATAATCTGTCTAATACAAACAATAACATCAACAATACTGCTGCTCTAATCAGCAGCTTGAGCAGGCGGCGAAAAAACCTAGGCCGCGGTGGTGGATTGGGCCTTGGTGGTGGCTTGTTGCCATCGGCGATCATAGCGATCCTTTGTCAGTATGGTCATAGATATTATAAGAGATCTGCGCTAGCAGGTTTGTATCGCATTGTTATATCTGCTTGTTATCTTTGGCTTTTAGCCCCATAAACAACAAGGCAGTCTATGGGATACCGTGCGTTGTTTGCGCGGAATAAAACAGACTGTTATCGATTATGGATACCCAACGTGCTACAGCGAGCTTTATGACTGATTGCCTCAATATGCCAAGTCTGACTGATACTGCTTTGGTTATCGATACCGAAACCGATCAAGGCCGTGACCCAAGACCGATTCAGGTTGCTACCATCAACGTAGCGACGGGGTTTGAGTGGATGAAGTACTTTAATAGTGGCCGTGCCATCTCACCGGTGGTCATCAAAGTACATGGTATCACCGACGATGATGTGGCGGGTCTTGCGCGTTTTGATCTACAAGCGTTTGATTTGCCCACCTACCTCATCGGCCATAATGTGCGCTTTGACTGGCGCGTAATAGGCCGTCCGACTACCAAGCTGATCTGTACGGTGCGGCTCGCCCGTGTGGCCTTCCCAGAGTGGCGCTACTACGGTCAGTCTAAATGTATCGAGCAATTGCTGGGTAAGTCTGCAGCGAGTGAGCTGACCTGCGCCGCCCATGATGCGCTGGGTGACGCCCGTATGTGTTATTTGCTGTATCAAGCATGCTGCACGCGTTTACAAATCGCGCCGACAGACTTTGCCGCGGCTCATGCCATCGCAAATCAAGCCAACCCTGCCAGTAGGATGCCATTTGGCAAATATAAAGGCCGACTTATCACCGAAGTGCCCATTGGCTATATCAAGTGGATGCTAGGTAATATCCATAATTTGCAGCCGTCGCTGTACTCTGCTCTACGTCAACGTGTCAAAGCAGAAGATGTGCAAAAAGATTGACGCATGCCTTAAAAAGCCATGCCCTAACACTGCTGCTCCAACCAGTCCACCGCCATTTGCCATAGTGCTGGGGCTTTTGCATGGGTGCGGCGACTAAAATAGCGCATATGACCGATATGACTTAAACCAAAATCTTGTGGGGTATAAAAACGCTTTTTGGCAGGCATCTTGGTAAACACACGTATCATGTCATCTATATTGTCGCTGTTGGCGATATCATCGTCGCTAAACCCTAGCCACAAAGCGGGCATGCTAAGCTCATCGTAAAAATGAGTATGTATGCTGTGACCAAAGGCGGTTTTGATATAGCCTGCGCCATTGCACCACTCGCGCCACTGCCGAGCAACGCCGCGTGGTAATGGCTCGCCCATACCGATTTTATCCGCTGGTGTATAGCCTAATACCAAGTTACTAAGTGGAATAAAAGCATCCATAAAACCCATGGCCTTGAGCTTATAGGGCATGTCCATGTTTTTGATCTGCCCTGACGAGCAGGCGACATTGAATACAGACTGTACGGTCTGATAGTTTGGCATCAAGCCAATCAGCTGACCGCCGGCACTGTGACCGATGATGTGATATGTGGTATCAGCAAACTCATCTTGCAGAGCATCAAGCACGGCTGGCAGGTCATGACGCCCCCAACTGATCAATGAGGCGTCACATTTGGGCAGCTCAGTGCTTAACGACTCGCCAATACCTTCGTTGTCAAAGGTCAATACACCAAAACCGCACGTGGCCAAATAAGTGGCAAAGTGGTGATAAAACTGACGTTTAATACCAGTGGCAGGCGCTATCATGACTGCCGCTTTTGTTGTATGTTGCGGGCGATATACTGTCGCGGCTAGCGGCTGATTGCGTTCAGTCATGATACTCAGGGCATCGGTTTTTATGACATGTCTGTCTGTTGGTAGGGAGTTTTTCGCTTCTTCCATGAGTTGGCCTTATGGTCTGATCTATAGTGTGGGGGCTGGTGTTTTATGATTGTGGCGGCTACAAGGTTTGGGCAGTTCTGCTGGCTCTAACGGCGTGATGGTCAGTCCGTTATGAGACTCTGATGCGCAGCTTTGATGATATCAAGCTCATGTAACAGCACCGCTTATGTTAAGATAAATGAGGGTAGCTGAGGCGGGCAATGATGACTTGTAAGTTCTATACGCTATGACTGGAGCGGCGCTTTGTCACATTTTTATCGTCATCAGTCAACTGAGCACTCACCTAAAAACAATAATATAAAAATTGAGGAAGCACTATGCAAATGAAAATCAATAACGACACTTATGAAGTTATCACCAGTCAAGATATCACCAATATCGAAAAAGCCGTCGATAAATCCTCACTGACCATGCCCCTGGTTGCGGTGTATTGCGGCTCGCGCCTAGGTAATCATGAGGTGTATGAGCAAGCCGCTCGCGAGCTGGGACTTGCGCTGGCAAAAAACGGCATGGGTCTGGTCTATGGCGGTGCTAGCATCGGGCTGATGGGGGCGGTGGCGGATGAGGTCGTCAACGGCGGCGCTCAAGCGGTCGGTGTGATTCCAACCTTTATGCTCAAACACGAAATCGCTCACAATCAGTTGACGCGCCTACATTTGACCGACACCATGCATACGCGCAAAACCGTCATGGCAGAGTATGCCGATGCTTTTATCACCTTACCAGGTGGGCTTGGCACGCTCGAGGAGATCATGGAGATTGCCACGTGGCGTCAACTTTATCAGCACGAAAAACCCATGATTATTCTGAATATCAATGGGTTTTATGACCGGATGATAGAGCACTTGGCCTATACCGCTGAGCAAGGGTTTATGAAGCAAGAAGATTTGGCGCGTCTGGTGGTGTGTAATACCATCGGTGAAGCGATTGAGATGCTAAAGACGGTGGTCACCATCGACGATGCTGTCGATACCGAAAAGATGGCGGGCAGCGAAAGCTAAAATGTGCAAAGTCTCACAGGTTGTCAAACTCAGAGATTAAAGCTCTCAGAGAGCAAGACGCTCAGAGGCCGAAAAACGCAGACCATCTAATAGCGGTGGTCTGCGCTTTTTTTATTGAATTATTGAGTCGGAGTTTTGCCTCGTCTGCGCTGTGAGCGGGATAGAAGCAAAAATAAGCGATGCCTCATAAGCTAGACAGTATGGCCTCACGGATACCATGGTTTACTCCCGCCATGGCCACTGGAAAACCGCGCTGCTCAGCCAGCTCGCGAGCCACACTATCGATGGTCAAGCTATCGTTGTGCGCCAGATATGGCCATTTATGAGCATAGCGGTGACGGTTTGCGGGCGTATCTGTTGTCACCAAACCCAGCTCAGCCAGCTCATTGACGATTTGATCCGCTGCAATCAAGGTCGAGGAGGCTTTGACGTTTTCTGCACGGGCATAGCGAATATCGGCGTACAAGCTGACGTCAGCGACGCGCAAAGTATCGTCTTCTCCAGGAATTTGCTGCCCACCATACAGGGCATTGCCAACGCTACGAGCACTATGAAAGGTCGGTACAAACTGCGCCACATACTCGATGGCTTGTTGGCTACGCGCTTGTAGCGGCGCTTTGTCCCAGCCATCCTCGATGTAGTGTACGTACTGCTGCGGTAGCTTGGGCTGGGCGCTGTCAGTATTCGACGCCACCAATCCATCATCAAACAAAGTAATGGCATGACTCATGCCATGAATCTGAAAATAACCATCAGGATAAGGCGTCAGCTGCGCCATCCCTTCAGGGGTGCCGCGATTGCCGTAGACGATGATCTCGGGTATCTGACCACCAGCTTCGCCCCAGTGGGTGATATAGGAGGACTTAAATTCGACCATACGGGTGACGGCGACACCGACCATATCATCGATGATGCCCGTACGAAATCCGCACGCATTGATCAGGTAGTCGACCTCGATAGCGTCTTCTTGCACCGCCTCTGTCGAGCTGCTTGCTGATTGGTAGTCGATGCGCCATTTGGTCACATGGTGATCGGCGTTTGTACAGTTTTCACAATCGACAGGCATGACCTGTGTCACCGTCGTATCGGTAAACACATGAGCGTGCTCATACTCTGCCAATGCCAGCTGTGCTGACGCGGCGAGGCGAAAGATATTCCAGCCGTACTCTTGGACGACGATAAGCGGGAACTTGACTTTGTTTAAATCCAGATACTTGGCAACTGGTATCATCCACTCATCGACGGTGCGAGGAATGGCGACTTGCTCACGCTCGGCCAGCGCCAGCAACTGCTCATGGTTATAGAGCTGATAGTAGTCCTCAGGCTCGCCCAAGACTTTATTGTTTGGGTCCTGCGCGATTAGCTCGCGATAGGCGTCTGTCAAAATCTCAAGGCGTGGTAACAAATCCTCAGGCAAGCCCTCATCGCGTGTCGGAACGGCAAACACGGTGGGGCGCACATCGATGGTATAAGGGTATAAGCGCAAAATATCGATACACTGCTTGAGTAAGGCGACGCAGTCTTCGTCAGGGATTTCGCGATACAAGTTGCCGCCGGCATGCAAGTGGCACATTGGTGGGCCGTCGATGAGAGATTGTTTTTTTTCAAACACATACGTCTCAAGCCCCAATGCAGCCAGGCGAATGGCAATCGTCGCGCCTGCCGTGCCGCCGCCTAAGATACCCACACGCTTTGCCGGTCGCGGCATGTCCGCCGTCTTAGCCGATGTTTCATCAGTGGCTGTATTGGCTGGTATGCCGCTATGGCTAGAATTGGTGTTGTGATAAACGGATTGCGTCATTGTCGTTGTCATATCCTTAATAGCCTGAGCCGCGCTTAGGCTGCACTTATTAATTATAGGGTCGGTCGCTTTTGATATGCGTGCGCCTATCGCCAACTTCAACATCTTATCGTCATTGTTAGTCAATGCTGATCATTCGTATAAAGCTGTTTTAATATAGGGGATATTTTACGAAAGTTGAGGCGAGCATAAGATGACAAATACGTAAGTACATGCATGAGTTTTGTCAGTAGAGCCGAGAGCAAGACAACCCAAAGCCTGTATAAAGTGATAAGGCGCCTTGGTATAAAAGGTAGGCAGTCTGGTGGTTTTAGAATAAAAATTAGCCCAAACGATAAAGGGTGACCGCTGCAAGTAGCGTTGACTTTTGTAAAATAATCCGGCTTTTGTAACAGTACACATTAAGACAAATGCCGCGTTTTTAGCCTGCGCTATAGTTGATACACTCTAAAAATGTCATAGCGCTACTGGGATGCTATTTTTAAACGTAGGTTGCGCAGCCTCTGGAAACGCAGCACGCAAGTAAAATTTATACCAATAGCGCGTTTAAATTCATAACAGTCTTATATTCAGATAACTATATATAGTGAACAAACCTTAAAACAGCGACAGCGCTACCGGTACTCACTTTTTTTTTGACAGCAATGTGTCTTACTTTTATCCACATTTTTAAAATAAAGATATACCCTAGTCAAGAACAGCCATGATGGTGGCTGCTTTTTGTGTTGGCTTATGACGGTTAGGGTGATGGTGATTAAGATGATGGTCGTATAAAAAAGGGACGTGACAAGGGCGCTCTATATATCTGCGAGCGCTTCAGCTGGTGCGGTTTTTACCGCAGGCACGGTGGTGGCAGGTTTTCTATATAAGGGGAAAAAGTCTGAATGTGAATCATCTGGGGTCAGTCTACGCGCGGCTACCAGCTTGGCATACTTGTCTGGGTTGATGATGAGCCTATAGGTCTTAAACAGCAACTCTTGTGAGCTAAAGCCTTTTTTGTACTCGTATAAAGAATCCAGCGCCGCGCCCACACCGCCGCCTAAGTGGAGAATTTGATAGTTATTTTCTCTACCCCAACTGCGGGCGGTATGAGTAATTAGCTTGGAGGGCTGCAGATGAGAGTAGGCACAGCACGTGCCGCCGAGGTGAAACTGCATGATGCCAGACTCTCGGCAGAGGGTATAAATAGTAGACGCAATCGGCGTATCATCTTGATAGGCGGTGATGAGTAGTATCCGGTCTTGTAGGTTTTCTAGCAGATTAAAAAAGTAATCGTCATCAAAAAAATAGTATTGATCGGCCTGCACATGCGCCATGGTTTCTTTATAAATGGTAGAAAACACCAGCGCACTGGCTTTGGTCAACCGCTCAATTTTGGTCACGACATTATGCTTGATGGCTTTTTTGATGCCTCGGCGATGACGGTTTTGCGTCTCGCTCCAGTGCGCGGCCTCAGACTGACTCAGATCAGACATCAGTGTAAGGCCATGAGTCAAAGCCTTGCCAACCGTCGGTATCCAGTCTTTATTGATAATAGGGTGCAGGCGCATAAATAACGACACGCAGCCTTTAGCAAAAAGCCGCTCCTTCACTGCTTGCAGCATATAATCTGCCTCCGCATCACTAAGCGACTTGTCCATCAGTGGGCCACCATAGCCGTAAGTGGTGGTTGCATCCCAGTATGCCGAGTCTATTTTGCGGATGATAATGGGCAAAAAAAGTTGTTTGTTTTTATAGGTGGCCATCAGTCCCATCGGCGTGCCTTTATCGACTATCGCCGAAGCCGCCACCCAGCCTGATAAATGATATATATCAAAATGACAGTGTTTTATCTTTTTGTCCCACTGTTGATCGATATCAAGAAAATCTATCTGTACGGTATCCATCCTTCTGCTCCCTCAGAGGTTTGTTGATATATTCATAAATTCGTATATAAGAATATATCAACAAACCAAGGGGTAAACAAGAAGAGAAAGGCATTTATGTAATATATTGAATATAAAAGTATGAGCACAGGTTTTTAATTTAGCAGGGAGCGGCGTAGAAGCGCCAGCACGGCTCTAGTGTGAGTAAAAGATGCCGCGCAAAGTTGGGACACGCTCTTGCATCAAATGCCAAAAACCGTTAAAATCGCGGTTTGATTTTCCCGCTGGGGAAAGGCTAAGTGAACAGAGGCGTGGTGTTGGGTGCTGGAATAAGCCAGTGATGCAGTTGCCACTCTTAGACATGTCCTTAGTGCCTCAGTTACGTATGCCAGCATGTGTTTGATTGCTCATCAAGCCGCCTGATACATACATCGGACATAGAGAGATTATTATGCGTAAAGATATCCATCCTAACTACCAAGAAGTTTTGTTTCACGACACCAACGCTGATGTGTTTTTCTTGACTCGCTCAACGGTCAGCACAAAAGCCACTCGTGAGTACGAAGGTAAAGAATACCCATACTTCCCACTTGATATCTCAAGTGCATCGCACCCATTCTATACAGGCGAGCAGCGTAAAACCTCTACTGAAGGCCGTGTTGCTAGCTTTAACAAACGCTTTGGTGCATTCGGTGGCCGTAGCAAAAAAGCGGCTGACTCTGCTGAGTAATATGCGCTTATCGCGTCATGTTATATGGCGCAGTATAAAAAAACCGCTGAATAATCAGCGGTTTTTTTATGTCAAATCAGCCAGCATCTGTTAGCGCTCAAGGAGCTGTGCGATTAGCGCCGCCAACTGCTGCGCCCACAAGCCATAAGTCAAGCTGCTGGGGTGAAAGCCATCACTGGCAAACATCGCCGCGCTATCAATGGGGCCGCTGCCGCTGTGCATTTCGGCCATCATCGCAAAGTCAGCGGCCATGTAGTGTACACCGCCCTGAGCCTGACACACGTTTTGCAATACCTTGTCGAGTGCCATGGCTTTGGCACCGATAAAGGCGTTGAGCGGCGCGGGTAGTGCTGGCATTTGCGCCATCGGTGGTAGGCTTGAGAAGACAATCTTGCGCGCGCCAAATTTGCGCTGAGCAATGGTGATGATCTGCTCGAGTTGCTGTTGCCACTGGTCGGGGGAGACGTTCGCTGTGGTGTCATTGACCCCGATGCTCAAAACCATGATATCAACAGGCTCGCTGGGCGCAGACAGCACATACAATCGCCGCAAAATATCAAAGCTGGTGTGCCCTGTCGTCGCCTGCAACGACCAGACAATCTCAGCAAACTGGCTATGAATAATTGGCTGTTGCTGCAGAATGGGGATTAGCTTGCCTGCTAGCGCTTCTTGCTGTGTCAACGTCCCGACCCCTGCTGCTGCGGAGTCGCCGACGATCATCAACTGTAGCGCAGGCTTCGATGCTTGAGCGAGCGTCTTAGTCGCTGATACTAGAGTGACCCGGCCGCATCTCTCACCGGTAGGCTCAGGTAGGCGTACCGTATCACGTTTGACCTTGATGCCTTGGTACAGATAAATTGGCGCAAGCAGCACATCTTTTTTGGATAAGTTTAGAGAAGCTACCATCCTGCACGCTCCCGAATGGTGGTCAGGCTGTCGTCGATCAACAGCTTACCGTCGACATACACATCGCGTAGTAGGTTGTCAGCAGTCGATAAGTCGTCGAGTTTGATGGTTTTTGGTTGGCCTTGGGTCTGATTGATCAACGCCAAGCGGCCTTTTTTTGAGCGTTTTGAGCGGCTGGTCACAGGGTCCTTATAGATATCCTTCCAAACGCCATCGATACAAATGGCGCTGGCTTTCATCGCCCAGCTCATGGTGTCGCGGTTGACTTGCTGCAATAATCCGCCGCCCATCCCAAAGGTGATGTTATCCGCGCTAAACCCAGCCTTTAGCACCACATCGATGATGCTGCCCAAAGTGTTTGGGCTGATACCATCACCTTGGATGATACGCACATAGTCTGGCAATACCTTATAGCCTTTACTATTGATGGTGGTGCCAAACTTCACAGCCAAGCGCTCTAAAGCTTCGCGTACCACTTTGGCAGGCTCGCCGCTGTCTGGTCTGATGACCAGCGTGCCGCCCATGTTTTGGACCTCGTCTTTGAGACGGCCGCCCCAGATATTATCTATGGCGTTCCATAAATCATAACTGTCAGAGACCACAGAGACGCTTTTGCCCGCGCCGCCAAACTGCGTGAGCATATTGGCAAAGGCGGCTGTCTCGCCGTCGCGACCCCAAGCGGTCATGGTACTGTGCTCGGCGGCCGGAATCGAAAACGCTGGCATGTTTTTATCCATCCGATACCAACGGCTGGCGGCGACCAGCGCCGTCATTGAGTCAGTCCCTGCAAAGTTTACTAAATGCGCCAAACTGCCTAAAGCGACTGATTCTTGGCTAGAGGCACCGCGCGCGCCAAAATCATGCAGCCGAAACGTAAGCGAGTCGCTATTGTCGGCAGACTTTTCTAGGGCCTGACGAATGATGCCTTTACAGTAATGCGAGACGCTAGCGACGGTGGAGGGGTACCAAATAGCGCGTAGCAGTGCGGTCTCGATATAGCTTGGTAGCCAGTAAAACTCAGGATCGGTATTGATGACTTGGCAGACGACGTTTGAGACAGGGACGATGCTGCCTTCAGGGACGGCCTCGATACGTAGTGGCAGGTAGCCACCGTGTTTATCGACCAAACGCTCCCAGCCTGCACGGTTAAAGGTCAAGCCATGCGCTTGAATGACCATTTCGGCTTCATCGATATCTTGATGGGTGATAGGGGTGCTGAGGTACTCTTTGATAAAAGCTTGCAGACCAAAAAACACCACGTCGTAGTCGCCTTTACGTGCCTCAATGTAGCTTGACAGATACTCGCTACCGCTTGGGTATTGCACCCAATGTGAGGTCTTGTAGCTGTCGCTATTTAAGATTAAGTTGCTCAGATTGCCAGTGTACATCACAGAACTCCTCTGCGTTGAGATGCCGCGGCTGCCTTGTTATATGACAGCTGCGGCGGTGAGCCGTTACCGTCTATCGGTGCCGGCATGAAAACGTTACTTAGCCTGTTTTTAACACAATAATCATAAAAACTCAGTGCGCTGTTTGCCTACTGTTTGCCTATTATAGCCCTACCATTTTGGTAATGATCGCATAGTGGTCTTCAAACATCATGGTGGCGTCCAGCTCAGCCAGCGGTAGCCAAAAAGCCTTGGCCGCATCGTCGCCGCCTTTGACTTTGGGCAAGCCTTTTGGGTCGTTTTTTAGCTGAAAATAAAACGCTTGGGTAATCGTACGACCGCGCGCGGAGCGGTACGGATCGTCAAAGGTATGCTGACTATGACAAGAGCCGCGTAATACTGGCTCAGGGACTTTGAGCCGTGTCTCCTCGCGCAGCTCACGGATACAGGCATCAAACAAGGTCTCTTTTGGGTTCACAAACCCACCGGGCAACGCCCAAAGCCCACGTCCTGGCATGCTGCGGCGTTCTACCAATAAGATATGGCCTGATTGTACAATCAGCGCATCAGCAGTCATAAAGGTGGGCGGATAGGGCGCAGCCTGCCATTGTCTTTTATATTTATCGATAAAATCGGCTTCTTCGTGCAGCTGTTGATAGTCTTTGGTTTTTTTGAAATCATCGAGCACTTGACGGGTGGACTCAGGCGTACGCTCAGGTGTTGGCGTCGCCCCCATCAGATAGCTGTCGCGGATAGGCGTGGCTGATAGGTTGTGATAATTGGGAACGGAGACAGAATCCCAGTTGGGAAACAATGATAGATAATACGACGAGCTGTCTTTTGAGTGGCCTATCAGGCCGATATCACTTTGCAAATCACCTGTGACAGATTTGACACCGGCTTGTACGTACTGAAGCCAGCGCGTGTCATTATATAGTGCATCATCTAACCCCACGCAGTGGATGCGCGCGGCATCAGCAGATGAGTACGCGTCCTTAATCATCGCGGCACGCTCAGCGACGCTAAAAGGATTGCGTAGGCTGCGTGGTAGGTTGGCTGAGCCAATCAGCATAATCACTTCATCAGCGCGCTGTAGCGCCTCGTCGACGACTGCTTTATGCCCTCGATGAAAAGGCTGAAAACGTCCGATAAAGACCAGATAACGATAGTGTCTGCGCTTATCTGTTTGCTGTTCTACTAAATCACCCATATGTGCCACTGTCCTGCCATTGATATGTCAATAATAAAAAAAAGGTTAAAAACCGTGCTGCCAATATGACACAGCAGCAGTGCCACTGACAAGTGCAAAGATGTTTTATACCGTGTATGGGTTTGCTGATTTACCAAAAAAGGAGCGAGCAGACGCTAACGCCTTTACGGTGGTGATCATCTGGCGCTATAACGATCAAGTCATCTGGCGTGCTGTTCGATCCAAGCGGCGACCGTTGGCCAAATCTCTGTCGCTGCATGACGGCTAATCATAATGCGGCTATGGGTATAATCGTCTAAATCACCACGGCTGCGCGCATACTCTCGAAAGACATTGGTAGCGTTATTATTAGTAGAGGTGGGGGCAGAAGAAGGTCTGCTATTAGTAGCGCGGTTAAAGGCATCAAAAAACCGCCGACAGCCAGCGGTTGGGGAGATAAATTTATCACCCTTGGCACTGATGGCATAGATAGGCATCGTAACCATCGGCATGTGCTGTCGATAATCAAAAGGGGCATTGTCGGTAAACTGTTTGCGGCTGCTATTAAAGTTTTGTTGCAAGTTCCAATCAAACCACTGGTTCATGGTGTGATAGCTTTCGTTGATCGGCCCCAGTTTGAGCTTTTTGGCAGGGATATAACCGACCGCTTTTGTCACAAGCTTGGCGGCAAGTATCTTGGCGTAACTGATAGGGCTGGCGGCCGCCGCAAACGCTTGACAGGCAAACATAGTGGCGCTGTTGATTTTATCGATATAATCTGGATATTGAATCAAAAACATCGTTAGGCCCACGCCGCCGCCGCTATGGGTGACGCAGTGCAGATTATTGAGTTGTAATTCATCAAAAAAGTAGCGAAAAGTCGCCTCATAATCATAGGTTGCGATGGTCTCAAAATCAAACGCTTCTTTAGGCGCTGGGCTGTCGCCATGGCCGCGCCACTCCATGATGTAGCACTGATGGCCTAGACCGGCCAGATACTCGGCGATTTTTAGACAGGTTTGTTTGTCTGAAAAGGTGCCATGGGTCAAAAATATATTTTGTGCCTTGACGCTTGTGTCAGGGGCGCAAGGTGCGCCAGCCGTTGCGTCTGCGTGTTGTTTGATACTGTCTGCTATCCGCCAAACGGCTATTTGCTCGCCGTCCTTGGTCGTCACGAGATGCCGCGTCCGTGTCATCATAAAGCGCTCTTTTACCCTCAGTTTTTATCACAATATCCCTATAACTGCCGCTTAGTTATACCATAATTGATGAGTCTTTGATGGCCGTTTTATGACCAACCTAGCCAAATGAGTATATGAATGAAGCAAATTGAGCGATAAATAGGGCGTGTTGAACATTCGACCATGGCACTGACAGCGACTATTTTTTAGGCGATTCGATGTTAAAAATAATAAGTTTAGTCATTCTAAGCGCTTATTTTTAACGATGAAGCGGCAAAAAAGAGTCCTGTCCCCTGCTTTTATCGTTGGGGCTGATGCTAAAATTGCCCCATACTGCGTTACAAATCTCGCTAAGGCATCTGCATTATCGTCGCTTTGTGCCTTGTCTGGAACAATTTTAGCGATCAGCAGTGCCTATTTGTGAATGTTCAACACGCCCTAATAAAGGCATCAGAAATAAGGCGCTAGGAATTAGAGCATCAAGAATTAGAGCATTAGAGGTCAAAGCGTCAAGCGTTGAGAAACAACCTCGGAGGTGCTGCTTGATAAATATGAGAGTCGTCTTTATATAAAGAAGAGCATATCAACGATCAGACACAGGGCAAGTCTGTCTGCAAGCGGTGTTAATTCACAGTGGAGCAGTCGGAATTGTCGCCTGAATACGCTATAATAATGAGTATAAATGCCACAAAGCCGTGGTCGGCGTGAGCAACCCGTGACAGACACGCCTATCAGATGATAAATCGGCGCAGTTGGTACCCCCTTATATCGTTACACACTCTACATTCACGACACAGTAGCCACGACAGGTATCGCGTTTGTGTCATAACACATAGGAAACATTATGAGTGAGCACAATCAAGCTGCTAATCAGTTGGATCAGTCAGCAGACTATGAGTCAGCGCTAGATACTGAGCAAGCGGAAGTAAAAAGTAACATCACTATCACAGAGTCGGCGCAAGGTTATTTGGCCGATTTGTTGGCCAAGCAAGACACCGACGGTATCGGTGTCCGTATTTTTGTTGAGCATCCAGGTACGCCGCGCGCCGAGTGCTGCATGGCGTACAATCAGCCAGGCGAAGAAGACAGCGCAGATTTGGTGCTCACGTATGACGATTTTTCGGCGTTTATTGAGGCGGCTTCAGTGCCGTACTTAGAAGATGCGGTGATTGATTATAATAAAGACCGTTTTGGTGGGCAGCTCACCTTCCGTGCGCCAAACTCAAAAGTACCAAAGGTCGGTGCTGATGCCAGTGTCGAAGAGCGTATCAACTATATCTTGCAATCAGAGATTAACCCAGGCTTGGCCGCGCACGGCGGTATGGTGGACTTGCTAGAGCTGATCGACGAAGAAGGCGTTGGTCTGACAGCCGTGCTAAAGTTCGGTGGTGGCTGTCAGGGCTGCTCAGCGGTGGATATGACCTTACGCCAAGGTGTCGAAGTCCAGCTTAAGCAGCAGATTCCTGAGCTGACGCAAGTGGTTGACGAAACTGACCACAGCCGTACTGAAAATGCGTATTATAAATAATCGGCGCGGCAAAGTCGCTCAAACCATTCAGCTTATACAACGCTACTTAAATCTTAAATAAAGCTACTTAAACAAAGCTAATTAGATCAAATAGGATGGTCGCTTATGAGTTTTTGTCATTAAGAGATGAATGATTTGCTATTCTTTTCATAAAGAAGTTGAGTTATGATTAACTCAGCTTTTTTTATGCCTATCGTTTTTGTAGATGGCGTTTAGCGATAGCGGCGTAAAGATAACGATTTGACATTTTTTATCATGATATCCTTATTGAATCATAAATACCTACATAGGAGCACAGTATGAGTGACGGACAACCAGACCAGCAAAACCAAAATACACCGCGTCTTGAAACCTTGGCCATCCACGCCGGATACCAAGTTGAGCCAACGACCAAAGCGGTCGCCGTACCTATTTATCACACCAGCTCATATGCGTTTGACAACACCCAGCACGGTGCTGACTTGTTTGATCTCAAGGTCGCAGGCAATATCTATACCCGTATCATGAACCCAACCAATGCGGTACTAGAAGAGCGGGTGGCTGCATTAGAAGGCGGTATCGGAGCGCTGGCGGTGGCGTCAGGCATGGCGGCCATCACGTATGCCATTCAGACGATTTGTGAAGCGGGTGATAATATCGTTGCGGTATCGACGCTATATGGCGGTACTTATAATTTGTTTGCCCATGCGCTACCGCGTCAAGGCATTGAAGTACGTTTTTTTGACCACAAAGAGCCAGAAGCAATTCGCGATCTTATCGATGATAAGACCAAAATGGTGTTTGCTGAGAGTATCGGCAATCCGCTGGGCAATATCGTAGATATCCAAGCGCTAAGTGATATCGCTCACGAGTATGGCGTGCCTGTGGTAATCGATAGTACGGTGGCGACGCCTGCGCTCTGCCGCCCGTTTGAGTTTGGCGCGGATATTGTCATTCATTCATTGACCAAGTACATGAGCGGTACGGGCACTTCGATCGGCGGCGCGATTGTCGATAGTGGCACGTTCCCTTGGGGCGACTATCCTGAGCGTTTCCCGCTGCTCAATACCCCAGATGAGAGCTATCACGGTGTCAACTTTGTCAAAGACGTCGGCGCTGCGGCGTTTATCGCTCGTGCCCGTGTGGCACCGCTACGCAATACTGGGGCGGCAATCAGCCCATTAAATGCCTTTGGTATTTTGCAAGGTATGGAGACGCTCAGCCTACGTATGGAGCGCCATGTACAAAATGCCCAGGCCGTCGCTGAGTATCTGCGCGACCATGACAAAGTCGCTTGGGTTAAATACGCAGGTCTATCGGACCACCCTGAGCACGAGCTGGCCAAAAAATACATGAAAGGCACGCCTTCTGCTATTTTAACCTTTGGGGTAAAAGGCGGGCTGGAGGCTGGCGCCCGCTTTATCGATGCGCTGCAGATGATCACGCGCTTGGTCAATATCGGTGATGCCAAATCGTTGGCGTGTCACCCAGCGACCACCACCCATCGCCAGCTCAATGAGCAAGAGCTTGCCAACGCTGGGGTCAGTGCTGACATGGTGCGTCTCTCTATCGGTATCGAGCATATCGACGACATCAAAGCCGATCTGGCACAAGCATTGGCTGCGGCTTAATATCGCCATACTGGTCATATCCGTACGCTATTTATACGCCACAAAAAAGCCCATATCGATAAGATATGGGCTTTTATTTGGCACGAAATATCGCTTAGACTAGGGCGTGTCCCTATTTTAAAAATGGTGATAAAAATGAGATAAATCGCAGGCAAACAGGGAAAATAGCGCAGGTAATATCAAGATATTGGCCAGCTATTTGACACCGTTTGCCAAAGATTTAGCCATTTTTAGCCCATTTAGTCATAAACGCTTGAATTAGGGACACGCCCTATATGCTTATTAAGCGGATAATACGCGCTGCGCAATCTCTTTATAGTCTTGGGAGGCAAGGCGCGGGCCAAATTGCTGAATGACTTGGGCGGCGACAGCGCTTGCCAGACGACCACACTCAGGTAGGCTATAGTGCTGCGATAGCGCATATAAAAAAGCGCCCGCGTAGTTATCACCTGCGCCATTGGTGTCGATGACATTAGCCACCGCTGGCGTGGTGACTTCATAAATCTCCAGCTCTGAGTGGTCATCTGACTTATAAGCGATGATTGCGCCATTCGCGCCATCGGTGACGACTGCGGTCTGGCAATACTCAAGGAGCGCGCGGGCGGCGGCTTTGATTTGTTTTTTGTCAGTAAATAGTTTGGCCTCTTCGCTATTACAGAATATCACTGCAACTTTATTGCCGAGCATATTGAGTAGGCCGTCTTTGGCAAACTTCACCACCGCAGGGTCGGCGAAGCTCACCGCGATTTTGGCGTTATGAAGACCTGCTTGCTGGCGCAGTTTGGTCATCGCAGGTTGGATGCTCTCAGTCATCGCCAGATAGCCTTCTAGATACAGCCAGTCGGCTTGTGTCAGCGCGTCAAAATCGACGTTTTCTGCTGTGATGTCGCTTGAGGTTCCAAGATAGGTTTGCATGGTACGCTCGCCATCTTCGGTCACCGCCACCACACAAGAGCCTGTGACGCCGCCTGTATGTACGGATTTTTTTGAAGTAGCGACGCCTGCAGTGTGCAAGTCTTTTAGATAAAACTCACCTTGAGCATCATCACCGACGCGGCAAGCATAAAACGGCTTGCCACCGAGGCTGGCAAAGGTGTACATGGTATTGGCCGCTGAGCCGCCACCAGCTTGTTTTGAGGGTGCGATTTCTGCCAGTTTGAAATACGCCAGTAGCTGCTGCTGCTCCTCGATAGCCGCCAGCGTCATATTGCCTTTGGTCAGATCCGTCTCTTCTAGGGCAGCATCGGACAGTAGGTACTCGTGGTCCACCAGGGCGTTGCCTATCGCCATTACATCGTACATTTGCTCTCTCCTCACTCAATGATTAATGCTTAAGTTGTTGGTATAGTATTTTTTATAACCACAAGCTATTTTGCTTGTAGCTCAAGCAGGCGCTGATAGAGCGCGTTTTTTTTCACGCCAGTGATATCAGCGGCCAAGGCGGCGGCTTTTTTGACCGATAAATCCTCCAGTAGGCGTTGTAGTAACGCATCGTGCACACTGATGTCGTCGGCGTCTTGTGCGGTATGGTCACCTGCGACTACCAAGACGATTTCGCCGCGCTGTTGATTGTCATCGGCTTTGACAAACTCAATCAAGTTGCCAAGCGTGCTTTTGTGCACAGTCTCAAAGGTTTTGGTCAGCTCACGGCAAAACGCCACTTCACGATCAGCGCCAAATATCGTCGCCATGTCCGCTAAGCTTGCCAGAATGCGGTGCGGCGCTTCATAAAATATCAAGGTTTCGGTGCGTGTCATTAAGGCGGTCAGTTGTTTTTGGCGACCGTGAGTTTTGGCAGGCAAAAACCCAATAAAGCTAAAACGATCTGATGGCAGCCCTGCGACCGATAGCGCGCCAATGGCAGCCGATGCACCCACCACAGGTGATACTCTCACGGCAGCGGCATGCGCCGCTTGTACCAACTGATAGCCTGGGTCACTGACCAGTGGTGTGCCAGCATCACTGATCAAAGCGACGGAATGGCCTTGCTGGATCATCTCGATAATCTTTGGCGTTTGGATGGCGCTGTTGTGCTCATGATAGGCCCATAGCTTATTATGCGCTTTGGGCGCGTCAGCCTCGCTACTGTTGTCTTTGGTATGGATACCAAAGTGCGATAGCAGTTTGCCGGAGGTGCGGGTGTCTTCACAGGCAATGATGGCCACTTGTTTTAAGACATCGATGGCATGCGGCGTCATGTCGCTCAGATTACCAATCGGCGTGGCAACGATATATAAACAAGCTGGCATCGCGGTAGGGATGGACATGAAAACCTCTGTTATAAAAGTCGGGCATACAATATAGCGCCACGCTCTATCTTGGCGTTTGATGTGTGGTTTTTAACACAACATCATAATAAAGACCGTAACAGACCCATGAATGCAGGCCATGGTGACAGACCAAATAGATAGACAAGGCGCAAAAGTGGTTAGTTTATCATGTTGTGCTATGATAATTCTGAAATGTTCAGCAGGTATCTTGCTCTTATGACCCATCACAAACCTTTACGCCTTAGCTCGCCCAAGCAGCGTCAAGGCAGCTTGTTTGAGCAGCGCGCTTGTGCGTTTTTGCAGGCGCAAGGCTTGACGCTGATTGCACAAAACTGGCAACAACCCAAAATCGGCGAGCTTGACTTGGTCATGCTAGAGACGGGCGCGGCATGGTCGACCCTAGTGTTTGTCGAAGTGCGTCAACGGCGCCAATCAGGGTTTGGCGATGCGCTGCTGAGCGTCACCAAATCCAAGCAAAACAAACTCATCAAGGCGGCGCGCTATTTTTTGCAGCAGCACCCTGAGTATAGAGATTTTGATTGCCGGTTTGATGTCATTGCTTATGATACCGCAGGCAAGCACAAACTCGCAGAAGCCCACGTGTCTGAGTCGCCGCAGTGGCTGATAGGCGCGTTTATGGCAAATGCTTGGTAAGGCGGCATTGGCTTTTTTACTTATATGACTGAGCATAATTACTGAGTACACTTGGCGCGCTTGGTGCTGATTCTTGTTGTATTAATGAGTCTGAGCGTGCGCGAGCGATGCCAAGATGTTTGTCGGTTGAGTTATCGTTACCAAAAGCCTAAGCGTTCACCCAAAAAATTGAGTAAAGTAGCTCAATAAAAAAGCGATGGCAGTCTTGCGTATCAATCATCGCCAATATCTTACTTATTTCATCAGGCTCTAAGAGGTAAATCATGACACGGATGCACTTGCGCACTGCTATTTTTGGCTCATCATACCGCATGACGATAGGTGCTGTGCTGCTGGCAAGCGTCATTAGTACGGGTTGTACCACCAATTATCTGACCAACAGTACACAAGGGACTTATGGTGTGCCCATGACTGAGCGTACCATTCCGCAGCGCCTGCTGGATCGTAGCATCGAACACACTGCCAAAATCAATGTTTATGGTCTAAAAGAAGACTTGCAGCAGACCAGCCGCATGAGTATCGATAGCTTTAATAGTGAAGTACTGCTGACCGGTGAGGTGCCAAGTGCTGCGATCAAGACGGAGATAGAGAACGTCGTCAGCTCCATGCCAGACGTGCGACGTGTCTATAATGAGCTGACCGTCAGTGCCTCAAAGGGCTATAGCTCGACTGTCCATGATGGTTATATCACCTCAAAAATGCTGGCAAAAGTCGCGACAAGTAACGGCGTCAAAGCCTCCCAAATCAAGGTGGTGAGCAACAACGGCGTGGTCTATGTCATGGGACGTGTGACACCGACGCAGCAAAGCCACTTAATCGATATCGCCAACGACACCGTAGGAGTGACCGAGCTTGTGCTATTGACGACCGTTGTCGACGATAGAGGGGTAAAGATTGGTGAAGACGATATTATGTATGAGGACAATCTGGCCAATCCGGCGTTAGCGCCAGTTGTGCAGCGCTCGGCTGCCGCGCGCGTTGCTGATGAGCAGGGTAGTGCAGTCGCGCCCAGCCCAGCCCGAGCCACCACGCCTATAGTGGTGACCGAAGAGGGTTCGCCTATCGACTCCTCTGCTAGTGAGGCTTCTGCTAGTGAGAATGTCGATATTTATCAAAATCCGTAAATATAGTCGATACACTCTAAAAATGTCATAGCGCTACTGGGATGCTATTTTTAAACGTAGGTTGCGCAGCCTCTGGGAACGCAGCACGCAAGTAAAATTTATACCAGTAGCGCGTTTAAATCCATAACAGTTTTACATTCAGCTAACTATACCTCATTTCATCGTAAGCCAGTGCCTCGATTGTATTTGGCGCTGATATAGCCGCCGCTGATGACAAGAAGCCTAAACACGAGTAACAGCAAAAACACGAGAAATCTTTTGGCAGCCAGTAAACGGATTACTCTGTAAATGAATGGCTAGATGAGTGACTATATGAATGGCTATAAATAATACGCGGTAAGCGACTGATGATACGTGGCGAGCGATAAATAATTGGTGATAAATAAATAAAGGACACTGGCGATGAAGGATATCAAAACACGCAAGCGGCATCATGACTATGATGATGGCCACAAGCGCCAACACAGTCACAAGACGAATACAAAAAGCGCTGACACTCAAGCAGCAAGTAAGAAGGTGCTAAAAGTGACGGGCGCGGCGCTGCTGGCAATTGGCGGCGCGGTGCTGGCAAGCCAAAGCGCGCAGGCATTATCACCCTTGACTCTCGTCAATGGAATTACCTCAGGCGGCGGTGTTGGGGTCAGCAAAGACATCTTGTACGGCGATCAGCCCTTACAGGATTTAGATATTTATTACCCCAAGCCGTTGACCCGTGCCATGACGGCACAAAGCGCGATCAGTGATCGTTATCCGATGGTGGTGTTTGTCCATGGCGGCTCATGGGAGAGCGGGAGCAAAGAGCAATACGCCTTTGTCGGCCAAAGTTTGGCGCAGGCAGGCTATGTCACAGCGGTGATCAATTACCGTAAGGCGCCTGAGCATGTCTATCCCAATTATGTCCAAGACACCGCGCAGGCGATCGCTTGGAGCCTAAACAACGCGGCCAGCTTGTATGCTGACCCTGCTCGTGTGGCGGTGGTTGGGCACTCTGCTGGAGCGTTCAACGCCGTGGCAGCGGTCGCCAACGAGGAATTTTTGGCCCCTTATCATATCAAGCCAAGCGCTGTAGGGACAGTCGTCGGCATCGCGGGGCCATACAGTTATGACTTTCGTAAGTTTGATAGCGCATCGGCCTTTGCCGCCGCTGCCACGCCAGATGAGGTGATGCCCGATCGTCATATCAAAGGAAAGCAGCCGCCTTATTTATTATTGACGGCCGAAAAAGACGATATCGTCCACGACAGCAATACCATCAAGATGACGCAAGCACTAAAAGCAGCTGGCGTTTCTGTCAAAAACGGTGAAATAGCAGGTGCCAGCCATGCGACCAGTATTGGGGCGATGGCACCGCCGCTACGCTGGGTCAATGACGTGCGCGCGCAAGTGCTTAGCCACCTAGATGACGCCCTTAAATAACGATAAAGGGTGAAAGGCATTGTGGGCACGACTGATTGGTCGCTAGTGCATCATAAAACATGGTAAAGCAAGACAATACTGTAAGATAGCCAAACTCTTGTTATAATGTCTTCACTTTATATTCATACCCTATTTTATATTTAAGGCAGAGAGATTTATGAGCATGAACGCTGACGACTTGATTGCATTTTTACAGACTCATTTTCCAGACGCTTTTATTCAAGCGGCCAATCAAGGCAATAAGTTTGATGTGCGCGTGGTCGATGCCAGCTTTGAAGGCAAACGCAGCGTTCAGCGTCAGCAAGCGGTATATGCGCTGGTTAATGACAAGATTGCCAGCGGAGATATTCATGCGCTCAATATTCAAGCATTGACGCCCGCTGAGTGGGACGCTCAATCAAAAGGCTAAACGTCACTCTTTATGATGAGACGTTATGCTTCAGCCTGTTAATTAGACGCCTCAAGCCTGCTGCTTCATTTATTGTCTAAATCGCAGGTTTTGGTGGTTTGGTTTTTATTTTTTATATTTATCTTTTTATACTCATCGCTAGGTTGCCACTTTTATGGATCAATTTTTAATCACGGGTAGTAGTCGTATTGCAGGGGAAGTTACGATTTCAGGCGCCAAAAATGCCGCACTGCCGTTACTTGCGGCCATGATATTGGCTGAGACCCCAACGACATTACATAATGTGCCATCGCTACAAGATGTGCGTACCCTGATTGCATTGATCGGTGGTATGGGCATCCACATTCAAAAACAAGGTGATACGGTCACGTGCGATACCAAAACCATCGATAATTTTTATGCGCCCTATGATCTGGTCAAGACCATGCGCGCGTCGATTTTGGTATTGGGGCCGTTGCTGGCACGTTTTGGTGAAGCAGAAGTCTCATTGCCAGGTGGCTGCGCGATTGGCTCGCGCCCTGTCGATCAGCATCTCAAAGCCTTTGAAGCCATGGGCGCTACTATTAGCGTCGAAAACGGCTATGTCAAAGCGCAAGCGCCAAAAGGCGGCAAACTAATCGGCTGTAACTTCTCGTTTGATATGATCACGGTCGGCGGCACTGAAAACGTCATCATGGCGGCTGCCCTTGCTAAAGGTACTACAGTGCTTGGCAACTGCGCGCTGGAGCCAGAAGTGGTGGATTTGGCCAACATGCTGGTCGCGATGGGTGCCAAGATAAGCGGCATTGGTACCTCGACCATGACCATCGAAGGCGTTGAGCGTTTGCATGGTTGTGAGTATTCAGTAGTGGCGGATCGTATCGAGACAGGCTCTTATCTGGCAGGCGCGCTGATGACTCGCGGTGATGTATTGGCCAAAAACACCTCTGCGCTGTTATTGACCCCTGTGCTAGAGAAGTTTGAAGATATGGGCGCGGTGATTACCACAGGTGATGACTGGATTCGCGCGCAAATGACGGGTCGACCAAGACCTGTCAATATTCGCACTCAGCCGCATCCTGGTTTTCCAACAGATATGCAGGCGCAGCTCATGGCGATTAGCTGTCTGGCCGATGGCACCAGTACCTTTATCGAAAATATCTTCGAAAACCGCTATATGCACGTGCCAGAGCTCAATCGTTTGGGCGCATCCATTCAGGTGGACGGTCATACTGCCGTAGTTACAGGCGTCGAAAACTTTACCGCCGCGCCCGTGATGGCGACCGATTTACGCGCATCGATGTCCTTGGTGATGGCCGCGGCGACCGCCGAAGGTGAGAGCTTGATCGATCGTATTTATCATATCGATCGCGGCTATGAAAACGTAGAAAGCAAACTGCGTGCGCTCGGCGTCAATATCGAACGTATCAATAGCAACAACAGCAACGACTAGGCGGCAGTTTTTTTGCTGGTTTTTATCAGCAACTACATAAAACTATGCCTTAAGTCAGTCAGACACTGAACGACTCAGTAAACCCTTATGCGTCAAGCACTTCAATGATTGGTGCATGAAGGTTTACCCCATCGCTTAGCAATGATAAATTCACGCCCCGCTATCGGGGATGCCAACTGTACATGGACACGATGTCATTATGACCGAAGCAAGCACCCGCCAATCAAATGATGGTTTATTAAACCAAGTCAATGAGGAATTTTCAGGCTTAACGCTGGCCTTATCTAAAGGCCGTATTTTAGAAGAGACCATGCCTTTGCTGCGCGCAGCGGGCGTTGAGTTGTTAGAAGACCCTGAAGCCTCGCGTAAGCTTATTTTTCCAACCTCAAACCCCAATGTACGCGTCTTAATCTTGCGTGCCAGTGATGTACCGACCTACGTCGAGCATGGCGCTGCGGATTTTGGTGTGGCGGGTAAAGATGTACTGCTTGAGCACGGTGCCAACCATGTGTATGAGCTGCTGGATTTGCAGATTGCCCAGTGCAAATTGATGACCGCAGGCGTAAAAGACGCGCCATTGCCCAATCGTCGTCTGCGCATCGCTACCAAGTACGTCAATGTGGCTCGGGCGTATTTTGCCAGCCAAGGCCAGCAGGTCGATGTGATCAAACTATACGGCTCGATGGAGCTGGCACCGCTGGTCGGACTCGGAGACCTCATCGTTGATGTGGTCGATACAGGGAACACCTTGCGTGCCAACGGCCTTGAAGCCCGTGACCATATCTGCGATGTATCGTCACGCCTCATTGTCAATCAAGTCAGTTACAAGCGTAAGTTTGCCTTGCTTGAGCCAATTTTGGACAGCTTTAAAGACAGCATTGCGAGTGCTTAACAGCTCAGTGTTTGATGCCTTTGTGTCACTTATCCATACTTGCAAAGACAATGTGCTTCATTGGTAATATTAAGTACAATGATGCAAATTTTTAAACCAGTTTGGCGCTCTATGATAAGCATAGCGTGCTAAACTGGTTTTATTGTATGGGTTTGTCAAAACATAAAAGCCCAGTATAATCTAAACCGGACTCTAGGGCGTGTCCTCAATTCAATCGATAGCCATCTAAATGGGCTAAAAATGGCTAAATCTGGCCAAACGGTGTCAAATAGCTGACTAATATCTCAATATTATCTGCGCTATTTTCCTTGTTTGACGGCGATTTATCTCATTTTTATCGCCATTTTTAAAATGAGGACACGCCCTAGCCACAGATACGTATCACAGTATCAGACTCGCTTGTTTTTACTCGTTAATGTTCCGTAGCATACATGCTCAGATATAGGATTAGCTCATGCGCCAGTTAAATACCCAAGATGCCGATTTTGATAGCCAGTTGACCGAATTGCTTGCTTTTGAGACGGTCAATGATGCCGATTTGTTAACGACTGTTGATGATATCATCGCGCAAGTGCGTCATCAGGGTGATAGCGTGGTACTGGCATTGACTCAGCAATTTGACCAGCATCCAGCGACTACCATGCAAGAGCTAGAGCTACCCAAGGAGGCACTTGCTGAGGCCTTTGAGCAATTAGACGATACGGTGAAAACCGCCCTAAGCACGGCAGCTGCGCGCGTACAGAGCTTCCATGAGCGCCAAGTCCAAGACAGCTGGCAATATGAAGATGCGCTGGGCAACCGTTTGGGGCAAAAAATCACCCCGCTGGATCGCGTCGGCATCTATGTGCCAGGTGGTCTGGCCTCGTATCCTTCATCGGTTCTGATGAATGCCATCCCAGCCAAAGTCGCTGGCGTGAGTGACGTTATCATGGTCGTGCCAGCGCCTAATGGTGTGCTCAATCCACTGGTGCTGGCCGCGGCACACTTGGCACGAGTGGACCGAGTCTTTACCATCGGCGGCGCCCAAGCGGTTGCTGCGTTGGCATATGGTACCGAGACGATACCAGCCGTGGACAAAATCACCGGCCCTGGTAATAAATACGTCGCCGCGGCCAAGCGCGCGGTATTTGGTCAAGTGGGCATCGATATGATTGCTGGCCCCTCTGAGGTGCTGGTGTACGCAGAAGGGCAGGCGCAAGATCGCGCAGACTGGTTGGCGATGGATTTGTTGTCACAAGCAGAGCACGACCGTATCGCCCAAGCTATCTTTGTAACGACCAGTCGCGAGCAGCTCGACGCGGTGGCAGCTGAAATCGAAAAAGCCTTGAGCGAGCTACCAAAAGCGGATATCGCGCGCGACTCATTACAAAACCGCGGCGCGCTGATTTTGGTCAAAGACCGTGCGGAGGGCATGGCAGTGATCAACCGCGTGGCGCCTGAGCATTTAGAGCTGTCGGTCGATGAGCCTGATGCCTTGCTCGCTAATATTCGTCATGCTGGGGCGATTTTTATGGGACGTCACACCCCTGAGGCCATCGGTGATTACTGTGCAGGCCCCAACCATGTACTACCGACATCGGGGACGGCGCGTTTTTCTTCACCGCTTGGTGTTTATGATTTTCAAAAAAAATCCTCTATCATCTATTGTAGCGAAGCGGGCAGTAAGCCTTTGGCCGAAACGGCAGATATTTTAGCGCAGCGTGAGGACTTAGAAGCCCACGCGCGCTCAGCTCGTTATCGTTATCAATAATCGGCGTGTCAGAGTGGCGTATGTTTTTACGCCAACGAGCAAGCGTTAGTTTTTTAAATATTAGGTCTGTAAACTTTGATAGTCTTTGTGGCTAATAGTAGGATAACTTATGAATGAGTTAAAGATAGATACCAGACTTTGGTCATCCAAAGCACGTAACTTGTCACCTTATGTACCAGGTGAGCAGCCGCAACACGACAATTTATGTAAATTAAACACCAACGAAAACCCGTTTCCACCCTCACCTAAAGTCGGTGAGGCCATTGCTCAGGTCTTAGCGCAGCAGGCGGGTGATTTGCGCTTATATCCAGCGCCTGAGTCTGATGAGTTGCGCGCCGCTTTAGCTCAGCTATATGATCTTGATGCCAATCAAGTGTTTGTCGGCAATGGTTCAGATGAAGTGCTGGCGCTGGTATTTGCCAGTTTTTTCTTAAAAGAGCGCCCTGTGCTCTCGCCTGACATTGGCTATAGTTTTTATCCAGTGTATGCCCATACTTTTGGTATAGAGCTGGTGCAAATTGCGCTAGAAGACGATTTTAGTATCGATCCGGATGCTTATCGTCAGCCTTGTAGTGGCATCATTATCGCCAACCCCAATGCGCCGACAGGACTGCTATTATCGCTTGCGGATATTCGTAAGTTGGCAAGCGAACACTCAAACTCAGTGATTGTGATTGATGAGGCGTATATCGACTTTGCGCAAGTAGAAGAGGGTAGTTTGGAGACTGAGGTTTCAGCTGTGAGTCTTATCAACGAGTGTGATAATATTTTGGTTACCCAAACGTTTTCCAAATCGCGCTCACTGGCAGGTTTGCGCGTTGGGATGGCCTTTGGTAATGCCTCATTAATTGAAGCCTTAACACGCATGAAAAACAGCTTTAACAGCTATCCGCTCGATAAATTGGCGCAAGCTGGGGCGACGGCGAGTGTGTTAGATGTAGAGTATTTTGAGCAAACGCGTCAGCAAGTGATTGATTTACGTGAGTCGTTGACGGCAGGCTTACAAGCATTGGACTATGAGGTGTTGCCTTCGCATACCAACTTTGTGTTTGCGCGTCCTAAAGAGGGCAATGCCAGCGAGGTCGCCGCCGCCCTACGTGAGCAAGGCATCATCGTGCGTCACTTTGACAAGCCGCGCATCAATGAGTATCTGCGTATCACGGTCGGTACCGCCGAGCAGCACCAAAGATTGATAGCGGCGCTGACGGTATTGCATGCAGATAGCAATACGATAGATAGCGCTGCTGAGTAGGTAGCGTCAATCCTTATTGGTATCATAACGCCTGTCAGTATCATACTGTGCAGGCTTTTTTATGTCAGGGTTTTTGCGCCAACACGTCCAATAGATTGCCTACTTTATCCAGACACTCTTGATACTCAGCATCGCAGTCAGAGGCCACCGTGATGCCGCCGCCCGCCCATAAATTGACCTGCGTGTTTTGCTGCGGCGCATGGCGCGCTTGTAGCGTGCGGATCAGTACATTCCACTGTCCACTGCCATCAAAATTCATATAGCCCATTGTACCGCAGTATGCGCCGCGCGGTACTTGTTCCAACTCAGAGATGATTTCGACAGCGCGTTTTTTGGGCGTGCCGGTGATAGAGCCTGCTGGCAAGCTGCCAAACAACACCGTAAGCGGATGGGTGTCGTCTTTTAGCTCGGCGCGAATGGTGCTGACCATATGATGGACATTGCTAAAGCTCTCGATAGCAAACAGCTTGGGCACTTTGACGCTACCGATTTTGGCATACTTGCCCAAGTCGTTACGCAATAAGTCGACGATCATGACGTTTTCGGCGCGATCTTTTTCACTATCGATCAGCTGCTGCTTATAGGCATTATCTTGTGTGGGGTTGGTGCTGCGTGGCATGGTGCCTTTGATGGGTTTGGTGATGATATGATGTTTGCCGCTATTAGGTTCTTTGGTAAAGGTAAAAAATAGCTCAGGCGAGCAGCTTAATAGCTCAAATTGAGCGTTAACGCTATGCGGGTCACGAGCATCGAGGCTATTGTCGCTATTATCAAACCTATCGTCATCATGCGGCTGGGTTTGTAAGTACCCAGCAAAGGGCGCTTGGGTGTTTTGATGGAGCGCTGGCAAATAATCGATCAGACTTGTGGCCTGAGTGGATGTACTCTCGCTCGTCAGCTTTCCTGTCCATTTTTGGGTCAGGTTGATCTGATAGCAGTCGCCTTGCTCTAGGTAGTATTGGGTTTTATCAAAAGCGGCTTGATAGTCATATTGGTGCCAGCGCGGCTGTAGGTACAATGGCGCAGGCTTTTTTGCAATGCTATTAGTTGCTTTAGATAGCTGTTGCTCTAGTGAGTCTAAGCAGGATATCAGCGAGTCAAGCGTTGGGTCCGTCTCATCTGCTACTATATATAGCCTTATAGTACGCAGTGCCCAGCCATGACCGCTATCGCAGGGCGTCAGATATATGTCGTAATGCCCCAATACCGCACAGGGCTGTGCCGCCAGCTCGATAGCGCCCGCTGGGCTCAGCTCGTGAGCTGCGATGTCATAGCCGATAAATCCTATCAGCCCGTGGTGATAGTGCGGTGGCGCGCTAGGGTCTGCTTGGCTATTTGTGTCGGTCTGATGGGTTTGACCATAGGCAATGAGCACTTCTTGCCATGCTTCATAGCTCATGGTGCGGTAAGTGGCCGCGTGCTTGTCGCCACGGCGGCGGCCAACGATGGTATAAGCGGCAGGCTGTCTGGGCTCGGGTGTGGTCGCATAGACAGACCAAGCCATTTTGGGCAGCAAGCCAATCACTGGTCGTCCAGCATTGTTTAGCCAAACCAGTTGCCAGTTGGCTTGAGCGTCTTGCTTGAGTAAGTGGCGCTGCAGCTTTGGCAACAGCTCAGCCGCACCCAGCGCACCAAAACGCCAGCTAGGGTGAGTAGCTGGCGATGGGGTAGGGTTTATGTGATTGGTAGAATGAGTGTTTACAGGCATTATTTAGGCGTCAAACTTTTTGATGATTAATGTGGCATTGGTACCGCCAAAGCCAAAGCTGTTGCTCATGATGGTCTCAAGTGATGCGTCACGCTTGTCAGTAACGATATCAAAGCCTTTAGCATCAGGGTCTAGCGCTTTGACATTGATGCTTGGGGCGATAAAGCCTTCTTGTAGCATAAGTAGGCAATAAATCAGCTCTTGCGCGCCGACAGCGCCGAGACTATGACCAGTCATCGACTTGGTAGAGCTGATCGCAGGTACTTTGCTGATATCACCATCAAACACCTGCGCGATGGCTTCGAGCTCGGTGATATCGCCCAGTGGCGTACTGGTGCCGTGGGTATTGATATAGTCGACGCTCTCTAGTCCTGCGTCTGCCAAGGCTTGTTGCATACAGCGCACTGCGCCTTCGCCGCTAGGGGCGACCATCTCAGCGCCATCAGAGCTGGCACCGTAGCCGACGATTTCTGCTAAGATATTGGCGCCGCGTGCCTCGGCATGTTCTAGGCTTTCGACCACCACCATCGCGCCACCTGCCGCGATGACAAAGCCGTCACGGTCTTTGTCATAAGCTCTAGAGGCAAGGGTTGGTGTGTCGTTATATTGAGTACTGACCGCGCCCATGGCATCAAACATACAAGACTGGGTCCAGTGCTCAGCCTCACTACCACCAGCGAGTACCACATCGGCCTTGCCAAGTTGAATCAGCTCGGCGGCATGGCCGATACAATGTGTCGAGGTGGCACAAGCTGAGCTAAGAGAATAAGACACCCCTTGGATTTTGAGTCCTGTGGCCAGTGCGGCCGATACCGAGCTGCCCATGGTTTTTGGTACAGCCATCGCGCCGACGCCGCGCAGACCTTTGGCGCGCATCGCATCGATGGCACTGACGATGTTTTCTGTCGATGCACCGCCCGAGCTTGCCACCACCCCAACTCGCGGGTTGCTATTGATGGTCTCAAGTGACAAGCCTGCATGCTCGATGGCGCTCAATGCACTGACATAAGCATAAAGGCTGGCGTCACTAAAAAAACGTTTTAGTTTACGGTCGATGCCACTGGTATCTAGCGTCGACTGATCAATACTGCCGCTGACCTGTGATTTAAAGTCGTGCTCAGCATAAGATTCGTTAAATGTGATGCCAGACTGTCCTTGTTTTAGTGCAGCAGTGACAGTGGCCAAATCATGTCCGATACAAGAGACAATCCCTGCTCCAGTGATAACGACGCGGCGCATATTCTATTCCTTCTGAGTAATAATTTTTAGTAATTGCTGTCCCTATATTTTACTTATAGGTCGTCTAGAGCGAGTTTTTATTAAACCTCATCTTTGAGATGAGCAGGCTCTAGATAATGGTGCTGATAATAATAGTAAGTAAGTGATACGATAAGCTTGAGAGTATAGCACTTGAGGGCAGCGCTTATGATACCGTATCAGTGCCCCAAAATCTTTGTACAAGTGCAAAATAATCACAAAACTGCCCCAAGCACCAAATAGCGCTACAGCTATCAGCAAAAGCGGCCAACAGTACATGCTTATTAAACCCATGCTCATCTGTCATCATAAGAGACAAAAACAGTTATAAACACGTTATACTTTTAGATACAAAACTGGTGACGGCAATAACATTGTTGGCACTGACAGGCAGACAGATAATTGACTAAGATGACACCTCTTCAAATACTATTTATCATATATGACGAGTTATCATGTATCACGAGCTTGGCGCATGACAAATAGCAATAACAAAACTAAAAAATACCACACTCAGCATAAAGCTGATTGGCGTTGATTGTTAAATAAATTGATTGTTAAATAACACAATAACCATTCATCATAATATTAAGGACAACCAGATGGCAAAGCGTAGCACTCTCTCAAAGGGCGTCAGCAGTATCGGCGCATTTACCCGCAATAATTTAGAGCGTATGGGCGCTGTGATTGATGGCATGAATGCCAAAACCAGCAAGCCGCGTCAATACAAAGCCGTAAATTTAGGGGACGACGACTATCAGCAAGACCTGTTTCGTGAGCAGACGTTAAAGGCCACTCAGCAGCTGCTTGGCCCACGTTTTGCTACTTATGGTAAATACGCCAAAAAAGTGGTGCCCAATAGCTTGTTTCAATCGACCCTTGATGGCGCATTTGCGCAAGTGGCCAAGCTCGCTTTTAACTGGAGTCAGATTGATTTGCCTCATGAGCATCGCTTTGCCAATATCGAGAGTTTAGATGACGAGCAGCGTTATGCCTTAGCGACAGATATCGCCAACCAAAACCGCGCACTTGCGACCATGGGCGGTCTGACAGGCTTGGCAGGATTGCCAGGACTGCTTGCCGACACTTTATGGTTGCTATTGGTTTCTCTACGTACCGTTTATCAGCTGGCGGCTGTATACAACAAACCGATGACCGGCACGCAAGGCATCAAGATGGCTTATGAGCTGCTTGCTAATGCCGACCTGAGTAAAATGCAAGAAAAACAAGCGCTGCTGGCGGGTATAGGCATTGGTAAAGGGCTGCTAGACAATGCACAAAACAACGGCTTGCATAATGAGCTAAAAAACCTCGGCTTAAAAAATAAAAACGTCAATTTTTATGCCGAGCAAGTAGACCGCGTCGCCAGTCAAGTGGGTATTGATTTAGACCAGATTAACTTGTCATGGGTGCGCCGCTTACTGCCCGCCACCGCTGTCGTTATCGGTATGCGTTACAATAGCCAGCTGATTGATGAGGTCATCGGCGTGGCGCAAGCAACCTTTGCCCCAGAAGCCAAATTGGCAAACCGTGCTATCACTGATGACAGCAGTAGTGAAGTTAAGGTCGATAAAGCCGGCGATAATGCGCAAAAAACAGATGAGCAGGCTGAGCAAACAGACGCAAAAAACACAGACACAGCAAAAGAGTCAGCGAAGAAGGACGCTGAAAATAAAGATACTAAAAGCAAAGAGCATAAAGACACAGCAGATAAAAACGCAAAAAATAGCGATAAGACAAAGGCTGATAAAAAGTCTGCAGAGCAATCGTCCGCTGATAAGTAGGCGCAGCAGCCATATATTACTTAGGGGCGCGTTAGAGAGATAACAGGCGGGCCTTGGCCTCTAAGCGGATTCTAAGCGAAGTCTATGCCTAGCGCAGAAGGCTTCGCACGCACTTGAAAAACGCGCCGATGTCGCCATTTATCTGATACCAAGTTTTATCTGCTTGCCTGCTTTGTTTATTTTTTGCTTATTCACTGGTTTGCATACGACCATGTTGTGCTAGGCGCTTAGCCAACACTTTAGTGGTTCTCGCTGCATGATAGTTAACGAAAAATAGATAAAGTGTTATAGTAAGCAGCTGCATGCATATCTACCACAGGTTGTAAAGTGAAACCATTCATAAGTGGTTGAAATAGCAGCAACAACTCTTTATAATACACTGTCCTAAAAATGGGTGCGTCAAAATCTGGCATTTATGTCAGATAGTTGGCGTGTTTCCCCATTTTTTTGTTTTATACCAAACGGGAGAAGGATGCCTTATGGCAACAACTAACCAATTGATTCGTAAAGGCCGCAAGTCCATTAAGGAAAAGTCAAAAGTTCCTGCGTTGGAAGCGTGCCCACAGCGCCGCGGTGTATGTACTCGCGTATATACTACCACGCCAAAAAAACCAAACTCTGCCATGCGTAAAGTATGTCGTGTACGTTTGACTTCAGGCTATGAAGTATCAAGCTACATCGGCGGTGAAGGTCATAACCTACAAGAGCACAGTGTTGTTCTTATCCGTGGTGGTCGTGTAAAAGATCTACCAGGTGTACGTTATCACACCGTTCGCGGTGCACTTGACTGCGCAGGCGTTAAAGACCGTAAGCAAGGTCGCTCTAAGTACGGTGCTAAGAAGCCTAAAGTTTAATAACTAAACGTTATTTGCTTAGCTTTTAGTACTACCCAATAACTGTGCATGGGTTCGGTGTCGACGGTAATTAGATTGATAAGATGTAACTTACCTTTAAACATACCACCATGCAGTAAGGCTAACTGACAACTCATTACTATGCTCTATGATGACAAGTATGATGTTGTGAATGTTGGACACTCCTGAAGACAAGGAAATTTATTATGCCAAGACGTCGCGTCGTTGCTGCCCGTGAGATCCTACCGGATCCTAAGTTTGGTAGCCAAACTGTTGCAAAGTTCATCAACCATGTAATGAGTCATGGTAAAAAATCTACTGCTGAGCGTATCGTTTATGGTGCACTTGAGACAGTTAGTGCAAAACGTAATATCGAAGATCCAGTAGCTTTCTTTGAAGAAGTCTTAGAAAACGTACGCCCAATGGTCGAAGTAAAAGCTCGCCGTGTGGGTGGTGCTACCTATCAAGTACCAATGGAAGTACGCCCCTCCCGTCGTACTGCCTTGGCAATGCGTTGGTTAGCCGAAGCTGCTGCTAAGCGTTCTGAAAAATCAATGGCTTTGCGTTTAGCTGGCGAATTGAATGATGCTGCTGATGGCAAAGGCGCTGCTATGAAAAAGCGTGACGAAGTTCACCGCATGGCAGATGCTAACAAAGCATTCTCGCATTACCGTTTCTAAGCTGCTTTTTAATAGTAGCTTGAGACTAATGGCTCATGCTCATTAGTCCTACATTGTTGTTTATTCTACTGATTGCCGCCATCATCGTTCCGTCATATATAAATGTTATTTATTAATGACTGAGGTGGCGGACATCTATCAAGATGTTTCTCTGAGAAGTACAGTTTTTGCTAGAGAGCATCCCGAATTTGATGCCACACTATTCTTAGTATTTGCTCTGTTTTTGTCCGTATTAGGCTCAATAATCAGTAAGTAATATTACGAAGCTCACCGCTTTGTCATAGAGTATTAGGCAGAGACACAACACATTATTATATACACGAATTTCCCTAGGAAAACACTATGGCTCGTAAAACTCCCCTAAAGCGCTATCGCAATATTGGTATCTCAGCGCACATCGATGCTGGTAAGACGACCACTACTGAGCGTGTTTTATTCTATACCGGTGTTAGCCACAAACTTGGCGAAGTACATGATGGCGCAGCCACTATGGACTGGATGGAGCAAGAACAAGAGCGCGGTATTACTATTACCTCAGCAGCAACAACTTGTTTTTGGTCAGGTATGGCTAAGCAGTTTGACGAACACCGCATCAACATCATCGATACCCCAGGTCACGTTGACTTCACTATCGAAGTTGAGCGTTCTATGCGTGTTCTTGATGGCGCTTGCATGGTTTACTGTGCAGTAGGCGGCGTTCAGCCACAGTCTGAGACCGTATGGCGTCAGGCAAACAAATACAAAGTACCACGTCTTGCGTTTGTTAACAAAATGGACCGTGTTGGTGCTGATTTTTATCGCGTTATCGATCAAATCAAAACGCGTCTAGGCGGCAAGCCAGTACCATTGGTTATCCCAATCGGGAAAGAAGATGACTTTGAAGGCGTTATCGATCTAGTCACCATGAAAGCTATCTATTGGGACGAAGCGTCTCAAGGTATGCAGTATGAAGAGCGTGAGATTCCAGCTGAGCTACAAGACAAAGCAGAAGAATACCGTGAGTATCTCGTAGAAAACGCTGCTGAAGCTTCAGAAGAATTGATGAATGAGTATCTTGAAAATGGTGAATTGACTGAAGAGCAAATCCACAGCGCACTTCGTCAGTTGACTATCGACAACGAAATCATCCCAATGCTTTGTGGTACTGCCTTTAAAAACAAAGGTGTACAAAAGATGCTAGATGCGGTTATTCAGTATCTACCTGCACCAATCGACGTACCAGCAATCAGTGGTATCTTGAACGATAAAGATGAAACTGAAGCGACTCGTGAAGCTTCTGATGATGCACCGTTCTCAGCACTAGCATTCAAAATCATGAACGATAAGTTCGTTGGTAACCTAACTTTCGTTCGTGTCTACTCAGGTGTGGTTAAGCAAGGCGCTAGCGTTTATAACCCAGTAAAAATGAAGCGTGAGCGTGTTGGCCGTATCGTACAGATGATGGCAGACTCTCAACAAGAGCTAGAAGAAATCCGTACAGGTGATATCGCCGCATTGGTAGGTATGAAAGACGTAACCACGGGTGATACGCTTTGTGACGAAAACAACGTCATCACGCTAGAGCGTATGGAATTCCCAGATCCAGTTATCTCTCTAGCAGTTGAGCCAAAGACCAAAGCTGACCAAGAAAAAATGTCAATTGCTCTAGGTCGTTTGGCCAAAGAAGATCCATCATTCCGCGTTCGCACAGACGAAGAGTCTGGTCAGACCATCATCAGTGGTATGGGTGAGCTACATCTTGAGATCTTGGTTGACCGTATGAAGCGTGAGTTTAACGTAGAAGCAAACATCGGTGCGCCGCAGGTTGCTTATCGTGAGACCATTCGTACCTCAGTTGAACAAGAAGGCAAGTTTGTACGTCAGACTGGTGGTCGTGGTAAATTCGGTCACGTTTGGCTACGTCTTGAGCCGCTTGATCCAGCAGGTGATGTTGAGTACGAATTCGCTGAAGAAGTTGTTGGTGGTGTGGTACCAAAAGAGTATCACGGTGCGGTCGACAAAGGTATCCAAGAACGTATGCAAAACGGCGTACTTGCAGGCTACCCAGTGGTTGGCGTAAAAGCGACCTTATACGATGGTTCTTACCATGACGTCGACTCGGATGAGCTATCATTTAAAATGGCTGGTTCAATCGCGTTCCGCAAAGGCTTCTTGGCAGCAGACCCAGCACTACTTGAGCCTGTGATGAAAGTAGAAGTTGAAACGCCAGAAGAATATATGGGCGATATCATGGGCGATCTAAACCGCCGCCGTGGTATGGTTCAGGGCATGGAAGACTTGCCTGGTGGTACTAAGCAAATTCGTGCTGAAGTACCATTAGCAGAAATGTTTGGCTATGCCACACAAATGCGCTCAATGTCACAGGGCCGTGCAACTTACTCAATGGAATTCCAGAAGTATGCTGAGATTCCAAAATCAGTTGCAGAATCTATCATCTCTAAGTACAACTCTAAAGATGATGACGAGTAAATAACGCTCATAAAATGACAATATAAAGCATATCTTTATATTGTCAGCGAAGAATCCGCCAATAACTTGTTAAAAGACTTGTTATTGGCCGTGATTTTCTTATAATATCTGCACATTAGTATGTGCAACCTTTTAACAATTATTTTAATGTGGTCTCTACTGCTTTAGCTTTTATCTATATGAAATTTAATATTTATATCAGTTAAGCGCCGACCCCAAAAAAAGAGGAATTACCCATGGCAAAGGCCAAGTTTGAACGCAACAAGCCACACGTCAACGTCGGCACCATCGGACACGTTGACCACGGTAAAACAACCCTAACCGCCGCTATCGCAACCGTAG
>Ga0208302_100056_pt1 | contig 41644 bp, 48 predicted proteins | sample 29_taG_FD_184103 | JGI IMG/M metagenome (GOLD analysis project Ga0208302, IMG submission 184103) | Marine viral communities from Cariaco Basin, Caribbean Sea - 29_WHOI_OMZ (SPAdes) (version 2) | ecosystem: Environmental > Aquatic > Marine > Oceanic | place: Caribbean Sea: Cariaco Basin... | reverse complement strand
TGACCTAGTTTCTGGAAAAGACACCATGGACCCGATTGTACATAAAGTACAAGCGGAGACAGAAAAGCTTATTGCTAACCCAAGTGATGCAGACGTTGATCGCGTTCAAACGTTTGTACTTGGCTTCCTACGCACGTTCGTGAGCCAATTACTTCACCCAGGTACAAAGAAAGCGATTTACGCGAAAAAGCTTCCTGACCTAATCAAGCTTCACCAGCAGGTTGCGAAGTAATTAGCAGCGGCGCGACATCACAGATGAAAAGCCATTAGCTTTAGCATACCAGCGTCGCAACAATCGCGTTTAAAAAGAAACCCGCTTCATAGCGGGTTTCTTTTTACGTAAGCGAAAAGTGTCCGTGTGTAGATGTCAGAGAAGTATGTCAATTAAGTGGGATCCAATAATATTTGGCGGGAATAAGTGGGAAGCCTTGTAACATAAGGGTTTGAGCCACTTGAGTAGTGTCAAAAAATTAGGCGCGTAACACAGAGTAGTTTGGCGAAAGTAAGGAATTGTTTAAAAACTAAGGTTTAGTTTGGCACCTGGTAATCTTATATCCCCTTCACAATGTCCAAAATCATTCAAAGTCAGTTTAAATAAAGGCTCAGAAGCAGGTTGGTTGTAACTTAGTGAGCTTTTAAACAGCAAATCATTTCGCACTTTCCAAATTGTAAGTGCGATCCTAAATTAGCGCGTTTTTGTGTATAAGTGCGATCCTAAAAAGCATTTAAAAGACGTTTAAAAGGAATTAGAAGCTTCGGTGACTCTGCCGACTATATTTAGTAGTTCTCTATAATCTTCAGTGAAACCCAATGGAATGAATGCGTCGTTCTCAGCTTGAAGAATAAGATCGCCCAAAAGGGTTTTATGGACCTTTCGACAAGTAAAATTGTCTTCTATTTTAAAGCAGTAGATATTACCAGGGTGCAAGGCCTTGTCACTCTCATCTATTAAACATCGAGCGCCCTGTTGAATATGTGGTTCCATCGCGTCATCGTCAATAACGATAAATTGTTTTCCTTCGTCGCCTATGACCCCCTGAGCTAATGCGATTGCATTATCAATTTCTTCTGAAGTAGCAACACCCTCTAAAACGACCCTGGTACGTGCCTCAACAAGATCTTTAAAGTTGAACCCGGTTTCTTTGTGTAGCAAATACAGATAATCAACATCTGGCAGCCGGTCTTTCTCATAAGACTTAAGCGTATTTTCATGCCACTGGTCGTTACGCCTGGCAAACTCTTTTCTGCTCATTTTTTCTTCACGAATGCTTTTTATCAAACTGCAAAATTCGTTCACGTTCATAAAAAGTCCAACTTTTTGTTTTTAGTTTTCAATGGCATAAACAACTCAAGACACTTTTGTGTCTTACCCATCTTTACATGAGACATTTTTGTGTCCTATGATTCAAAAAAAGAAACACTAAATGGATCTAAAAATGTACCAAAAAGATTGGCACCCGGCAGATATCGTCGCTGCAATACGTAAAAAAGAGCTCACTTTAAAGGAGCTCTCCATTCAAAACGGTCTAGCTGCAAGGGCGTGTAGTACAGCAATGCACAGACCCTATGCAAAACCCGAAGCTGTTATAGCAAAAGCCTTAGGGCTTCACCCGAAAGAAATTTGGCCTTCTCGTTATCACGCTAATGGCACACGCCGCAGATTTCTGCATAGCAAGATTGTAGCAAAGGACGCTGTAAAAGAAACTCACGGCGTAAAAAGCGCATAAGACACCTTTATGTCTCAAGATAACTAGAGAACCCCTTATGAAACTATTTACTGCCAAGGAAATTGCTGAAGCGCTCAACATCTCAAAGCGCAATGTTAGCTTGCGTGCTAAGAATGAGGACTGGCCATTTCAACTGCTTGCCGGCTTGGGCGGCAGAGTCCCTCACTACTTGATTGAAGGGCTTCCTGTAGACGTAGCGAATGCCGTCGAGACAAAATTTCATCCCAGTTCGCTTGCGGCGAAAGCGAAAAATAAGAAGACCGTTGAAAGCACCGTTAATGAAGTAGAAAAGAGCATTACTTCAGACGCCAGGAAGAGCGGTTTACTAGATGCTTCATACCAAGACGAGAATGCCAAGCGTGCCAGTACCTCTCTTTTCATACTAAAGCTGGCTCAAAGTTTTGCTGCTGAAATGAGCAGTAAAGTCTCAGCTTGGAACACTTTTATTGGTCTATATAACAACCGAGAACTTGAGATAAATGAAGCTCATTATCGCATTAAGCCAACCCTAAGTTACCGCACACTTCTTCGTTGGGAAAAAAGCTACACAAAGCATGGCTTTCAAGGGCTAGTTACAGGTTACGGCAAAACCAAGGGCAAGAGCATCATTGAAACCACGCCGGAAATGAAGCGGTATTCCGTTGCGTTAATCCATCAGTTTCCACACATAAAGGGCCAGCGCTTATCTGAACTTCTTAAGATGGAGTTTGAGGGAAAATACTCAACGCCTTCACCATCGACTTGCAGAGATTGGCTCCGCAAGTGGAAAGACGAGAACAAAACCACTTTCTTATCTCTTATGGATGCCAGTGGCTGGCAGAACAAACACATGGCAGCGTTCGGCAGCCGCAGTGCAGGTGTCGAGCGCATCAACCAGCTATGGGAATTTGATAGCACACCAGCCGACGTAATGCTTACCGATGGTAGATACTCAATTATTGGTGTAATTGACGTGTTTACACGACGTGTAAAAGTCGTTTTAAAACCTACATCGAATGCCGAAGGTATTGCACTTTTAATTCGCAATACGATCCTTGATTGGGGTATTCCAGAAGTCGCGCGAACGGATAATGGAGCTGACTATTGCTCTGCGCATATCTTCGCGATATGGGATGCGCTTGGAATACACAACCAAATTACCAATCCTTACAGCGGCTGGGAAAAACCCTTCATAGAACGTTTCTTCAGAACGTTTAGCCACGGTATTGCCGAGATGCTATCGGGCTACATCGGTCATAACGTTAGTGATCGTGAAAAGATAAATGCCCGTCTGACTTTCGCGCAGCGCTTAATAGAACGCAGGGAGAAAGGCGCAGATAGAGTTGCTCTCGATGTATCTATTTCGTCAACTGACTTCGAAAAGTTCATTAACTCTTGGCTTGATTACCACTACGACCACACCGAGCACAGTGAGCTTAAGTGCACACCATTTGAGAAATTCACTCAGCATCAGCAAACGATTAAGCGTTTAGATAACGAAAGGCTTTTAGACGTTTTACTTGCGCCGGTACCTAGTCAAAAAGGATTCAGAACCGTTGGTAAAGAAGGCATTAGCGTTGAGGGTGTTGAGTACATTCACGCTGAACTTGGCGCTTACATCGGTGAGCGTGTCCACTGTCGATTTAACCCCGATGACATTGGCAAGATTTATGTTTTTGATCCGATAAAACGCGAGTTTATCTGCGAGGCATTTAACCCTGAGCTCGTCGATAACGAAATCACGATGACGCACGCTCAAGAAGCTAAGCGAATTCAACGCGCCAGGCTTCGCAATGAGCGGGAGGCAATCAAGCAAGCCTCGAAGGAATTCGATGTATCAGACGTTGCTCAAAAGTTCTTGGCGTATCGCGAATCGCAGACCCAGGGCCTTAAGTCCTTCCCAAAACCATCGAAGCAGGTTTCATCTGGGATCATAAATTCTATTTCGCAGGCAGAGCCCAAAAAAGAAGGCTATTCAGCTGAACGCAAAGACGAGCTGGCACAACGCAGAGACGAGCTCAATGCTATCGAAACCATTCAAAACAGCGGTGAGCCCATTTATCAAAATGAACACCACAAGGCTCGCCATTACACACAACTCAATATAGATGGCCGCTTAGGCCCAACCGAAAAAGCGTGGCTACATCAATACCGACGTGACAACCGACGTTCGGCACAGATGTTGGACAAACTTTTTACCTCTACAGAAAGCAAAGGAAAATAACTGATGAAGGCAATCACAGCAAAAACTAAAAACGTCATGGCCGCATTTGACGCCTACCAAACCGTTGAGCAAGCAGCGCAAGAAGGCTCACCCGCCATGGCCTTATTCTCTGGCCAGGCAGGACTTGGCAAAACAACGGCGGGCGCATTTCTGTTTGTTCAAGCTGACGGCATTTTAGTGCGCTGCTTGAAAAGCGACACCATGGGCACCCTACTTGAGCGACTAGCCCAGGACCTAGGCCTCGATAAACGTCAGCGTAAGGCAGACATGATTAATTTCATTGTTAGAGAACTGGCGCTCACGGGCAAGCCGCTCTTTATAGATGAAGCGGATTACCTCGCTGACAAAACCGAAGTGCTAGAAACCATTCGTGATATTTACGATTTATCGGGCGTTCCAATCGTTTTAATTGGGTATGAACACCTTCCCAAAAAGATAAAGCGTCTTCCGCAACTGTTCGGGCGCATTAGTCAGCACGTGCAGTTTCAAAAGGCTGACGAGGAAGACATTTCAATTATGGCGAGCGAGCTGGTCGAGCACACAGTAATTGCCCCCGACTTACTGCAAGAACTGTTAGATGCATCAAAAGGCAACTTTCGTCGCATCACTACTGGGCTTGCCAGCATTGAGAAGTTCGCCAAGTCGAACAGCTTAAACACCATTGATGCTGATCAATGGGCGGGCCGTCAATTCTTCCCTGTCGCGGAGCTGTAAATATGTCACAAACCCTCAGCCAGCGTAGCTGGGAGTGGATAAAAGCACAGCCAGACTTTCATTCGACAGAGCTGGCTAAAGAAATGGAAGTTTCATTGCACCAGGCACAGATGGTTATAGACCACCTTAAACAGCTAGGTGCAGTAACAACGGTAAATCGAAAAGCTAACCCGGTCGTTTACGCCAAGGTTGCTCGTGCTAAGCCACATTTGCCAGGAAAAAACACAACTAGTCCTCAGCCACGTTCGAAGCGTCAGAAAATTTGGCAGGCGATGCGGTACCTAGAAGTGTTCACCATTCCTGAAATTATGGCTTTAGCACAGTGCAGCAAAAGCAGTGTGGAGCGCTACCTCACAGACCTGTGCCGCTTTCAATATGTTGTAAAAATCAGCTCATTTAACAAACGAGCACCAATGGCAAGACGCCGAGGCTGGCATAACCGTTACAGACTGTTAAGCAATACGGGGCATATGTATCCGATTGCACGGCAAGATGGTTTGTTTGACCAAAACCTTAAAAAGATGGTGATGGCAACCACGGCGGCTAAGTGAGGAAACATGGATTGGTATGAATTATTAGCGAACAAGGTCAAGGAATTGGGTCGTCGTCAAGTTGAGTTAGACACGGGCATGAGTAAGACCACGCTTTCGCAGGTACTCAATGAAAAGTATCCAGGAAGCATTAGCAATATTGAAAAGAAAGTACTGGCAGCGTACGCAAATTTAACAGTGACCTGTCCAGTGCTTGGTTCAATAGCGGTTAAACGCTGTTTAAACGAACAGATAAGACCGTTTTCGGCAAGTAACCCGCAGCGCGTCAGGCTTTTTAGAGCGTGCCAAAACTGCATACACAGGAGCAAGCAATGAACGCTTACAACACTGCTTTTAAGAAAAGAGTGGATAAGGCGAGCTTGGCGATGACGCACCTCATCAAGCAAGGGTGTGCCATCACTGGCCTGTCTATCAAAGACACATCCACCGTTATCAATATCCTTCCGCCAAGAGACAAGCGGGTAAAAGGAACATTGATTTCAATTACGGGAACGCACACTGGCCGCTGTCACATGATGGCTACACGACTATACGGCTGCACGGTGCAATGGCACTTAACCAATGAAGAACCACAACAGGAATTAAACGCATGACATCTATCGACAAGCTTTATCAAATTGCCCAACCAGAAGCCCCGCAAGGTTTTATGGAAGATGGTGAGGGCAACCTACGCCGCAAAGACCGCATCAAGCCGCTTGAGATTGAGCGCGACAAATTAACAAGAGAGCTCTTTCTTAACGCAATTTTGGTGCATGACGAACTACAAGCGTTCACCAAAAAGTTGAAGCGAGACGTTGCTGAGTTTGTAAGTCACGCAATGAAGAATTATGACAAACGCCTGGGCGGTACCAAAGGCAATGTCACGCTTTATAGCTTTGACCGTCGCATAAAGATTGAGCGCAGCCGTCAAGACAGATTGTGTTTCAACGAAAACCTTGTTGCCGCAAAAGCAATGATTGACGAGTGCATCAAACGCTGGTCGAAAGGCAGCAACAAGAACCTTCAAGCCATTGTGCAAGGCGCATTTAAAACCGACAAGCACGGGCGCTTTAGCGCTGCCAAGGTACTAAGCCTTCGCCAACACAATATTCAAGACGAGCAATGGCAACTAGCCATGACCGCACTGGCTGACGCCATTGAGGTTGATAGCAGTGCTGAGTACTTCCGCATTTATTTCCGTCTTGAAGATGGAACCTATCGCCAGCTTGCACTGGATATCGCAGACATTACCACTGACACCAACAAGGAATTGAAAAATGAGCACACAACCGAAACTGCTTAGCAAAACTCACATTGGTTCTAAACACGATTTGGCTGAAGCCGTTGCACAACTGCCATCAGACGTTGATGGCGTAGAAGAAATTTACGTGATGAACGTGTATCACGACGAGAGCAACAACGAAAAATGGCTAGAAATAATGCCAGCAGAGTAATTAACGGCCCTTCGGGGCCCTTAACCAAAGCCTTGAATGTTCAGGGCTTTGTTTAGGGAAAGGAGAAAACCATGCTACGTCTTTGTTTATTTATGATGTTTCTTTACGCCACGGCGTATTGCTTTTACTTCGGATACAACTGGGGAGGTGCGTTTTCTCTTTTAGTTGCAGCGTTGCTGTTTGCTCAAGCGTTCTTTCAAGGCGCGGCTGACAGCTTGCCAAACGGAGACGAATAAATGTCTATCAAGCGCGGGTTAATTACCAAAATTCATGTCGCAAAAGCGCAGCTCAAAATGGATGAGGACAGTTACCGCAACTTGCTTCAACGCGTTACAGGGACGAATTCATGCGCAGGCATGAACGTAGAACAGCTTGAGCGCGTCATGGACGAAATGAAAGATAAAGGGTTCAAAGTCAGAAAAGCATCTTCTGGACGCAGACTGTCACCCAAGTCTAAAGGTACGGGAATAGACAAAATACGTGCTATTTGGATAACCATGTATCAGCAAGGTTTTGTGCGAGACGGTTCTGAGAGTGCATTAGACGCCTATGTGTCTCGCATTGTTAACGTGTCGCACGTGGGCTGGCTGAAAGATGAGAGCTTGGCACAAGTACTGGAGTCACTAAAGAACTGGCACCGACGTGAGATGGCAATAAAACTCATTGCTGAAGGGTACACCGTGTTGAAAGGTCATAGAAAGGTGTGGAGTACAGAAAAAGCGCCTTACGAGTACGTAAAAAGCGCTTTTGAGGAGCTGATGCCGTGAGCAATCAAGAGCAGTTCGATTTTGACGATGACTTTGACTCACTATTGGAGCACCTGCCGGATTTAGCTGACGACAAAGCACTAGCCATGGCCAGATACAAAGAGCACTTGTGGGCATTGGTTTTAATTTGTGAGCGCCGCCTTAAAAAGGCAAATATCGAAGATAACAAGGCGTACAAGCTTAGCTGCCAACTTATCGCAGAAATAGCGCATTACCAAGGTGGTGAGTGTAGATACTTACCACGCGGTGAGCGCCTTCAACAAGAACTACGAGACATTCAAATGTTTCGTTTGTGGCACAACCACAACTGGCCAGTAGAAAAGATACGAAAAGAATACTGTCCTGAACTCAATCAAATTCGTGTTTACGAGATTCTGCGCACCAAACGCGAAGAGTATCGCAACAAAATCCAACCACAACTTTTGTAGGTGAAACGATGACGCTACAAGTACTCGGCCACACCATTACGCAATTACAGCTCAATGCCATTTTAGATGGCAGAGGAATTGAAAGCACTCGCGAGTTGGCGATTAGAAGCAAGTTACCCGTAACTGTCGTCAAAGAAGTGGTGCGACGTGTTCAGGTGGAGGGCTTAAGGGTAACGCCAGTATTAAACAAACTGCTTTACGGCGGTAACAACAAATTATCAGGAGAAATACCAGTGATAGAAAAAGAAACCGAGTCTGAAGATATTCCAATGGACGAATTGTTTGGCTGTGTGGAGCTTTCTAAACGCGGCTCAAAGCTTTTATTCAAACTGTTTGAAAGTTTAACCAAAGACCATTTGATTGCTGCTGGCTTTACAGATGAAGACATTGAACATTTTGGTGGCGTGTATCACACCATCAAATACCAAGCATTGGGAGAGGTTTAATGAAGTACAGTAAAGTTTTGGGGGTAGGGTCAATCATTCTTATGATTTCTGCGGTAACTATCGAACAAGAAACACTGTGTATATGGCTTGCGATGATGCAATGTTCGATAGGCGCAATGATATGCAAGTTAATTGAAACAAAATAAGGCAACGAATAAATGCTCCAAATACTCACACAAGCAAGCCTCTGTGAAGCTGATTTTAATCAAAAGATAGATTTCGTTATTGAAGGCTTCATCACTAAGCGCATGATGACCATGGTGTATGCCGATGGCGGCAACGGCAAAAGCTGGTTAGCGTTTGCGCTGGCAAAATACTGTGCCCCTCGAATGAAACAAGTGTTCTACTTGGATTTTGACAACCCACTAAGTGTATTAAAGGAACGCAAGGTGCACGAGCTGCTTATCGCTCCACACCCGAACTTGCACTATGTGCAACGCAGTAAAAGCCCCCTGCCCCCATTCGAACTATTAAGAACGTTGGCAGAGAACGCGACTGCTAATCAATTTGAAAACATGATCTTCTTTGTAGACAGTCTTCGAGACTTCGCCGATGTAAACAACGAAGCCAAAATTGGACTGGTAATGAACCTACTAAAAGATATTCGAGAAGCGGGCGGTACCATTCTTATACTCGGCCACAGTAATAAGGACGGACGCAATTACCAGGGCAGTAATGCAATTCGAAATAGCCTAGACAATATGTATCAGCTTAAGAAGCGAGAGCTTGCTGAAGGCGTAGGTGTAATTCTTGAAGTAAGAAAAGAGCGAGCTGCTATCGTCGATAAGGCATTTGATATCGATCCGAATACGCTAAACCTAGAAGAAGTAGATTTAATTGAAGCGCAAGCCTCAGAGCAAGACCTTGAGTTCGTAAACCAAGTTAAGCATGTACTAGTTCGAGAAGGCCAAGTTGGAAAAGGCGACCTGCTTAACGCCGCTGGATATGCTAAAGATGATAAAACCGCGCGCGCTCGACTAGAAAAATACGACGGTATTTACTGGAAAAGCTCTAAACGCCACACTCGCATATTTTACCAATTGTTGTAGTTGTAGCTGTTGTAGACCTTCTACACGTTTTGCACAAATACCCAATCATTTGCATAAGGAAACATTGACACGCCGCACGCACGGGATTAAGGTTGCCGCACTAGAAATCTATACGCGGTTAACCGCACCCGTTAGCCTTGCGGCCTTTTTATGCCTGTAAGTTTGGCATAAATCCGTCCATTTTCAATGGTCGGGTGGAGAGGCGTTAATACAAAACCCGCAAGGGAAATAGGCCCGGAGCCCTCGTATAGTGCTCTAGTTGACACCCGGCTACCAGCTACTAACTGGTAGTCGTGAACTTAAAACTATACGGAGGCCAATATGGTCAATCAATTACCAAACGTGGACTTGCGCCACTACATATCGATAAAAGACAATCAACTGTACACCCCATCAACGCGTATCGCAGAAGTATTTAGCAGGCAACATAAAGATATTCTGAGAGCAATTAGAAACCTTGATAGCTCTGCATATTTTAACGCGCGCAATTTTGCGCTCGTTGACTACAAAGATGCCAAAGGCGAGAGACGGCAAATGTATAACGTCACTAAAGACGGTTTCATGTTCTTGGTGATGGGTTTTACAGGCAAACAGGCAGCATCCATCAAAGAAGCGTATATCAATGCGTTCAATCAAATGGCCGATACACTACAAAGCAGTCAGTACGGCAACAGTGCAGTACAAGCATTACAGGCTACCAATCAAGACTTGCAAGGCGAGTTGTTGCAGCTCTACCGCGACAAAGCCCAGTTGTTAGAACAGCAGCTGTCGCACACTAAAAAGGCCAGCACAAGAAAATCACCCAGCAATAAATACTTCGAGCATAAAAAACACCAGTTCATACAAAACGTTGTCCAGTACCTTCGTCAACACCCGGGGGCGAATAAAACAAATGTAATGGCGGCTGCTGGTTTCAAAAAGGATGATAAAACAGCCCGCAAATGGCTGGCAGATTATGAAGGCATCCACTGGGAGAGCGAAATTATCGGTATCTCTCACGCTTATTTTTGCAAGGAGTAATGCAAATGGATAATACAGACTTTTTAGAAGAGCTAAACACGCTTACAACATGCCAAGAGGCGCTCGCCGAATTGTTAGGTGCAGTACCCGAGGGACTATGTTCTACGCGTAAACTCGCTGTTTTACTCGACTACCTTCAGTCGCAGCAAGGAAAGCTAATCGATACGCTAAGTCGATAAGCGCCAGCCCGCCATGTGCGGGCTTTTTTTGTTTTTAAATTTGAACAAAATTCGCTATTGCTCTAAATTGTCGATCCCAAGGAAAAAGGAAAAGGAAAAACACTTTGAAAACTAAGGCGCTGATTATATCAATAGCCATGCTTTTGGGAGCTTGTGGTTCTACTGAACCTCCAACAGTTAGATGGTTCACACAAAAAAAAGTTGATCAGTTCGACGATACCAGTTCATGCAGAGTTACAGTAGGAAGTCTCTACTATGCTAACGGCACTGTATTAACATACACAAATAACTTTTATCCTTTCGTAGAAACTTTAGACGGCGACCTTAGAGTTGGCGTATTAAGTGGTGGTCAAGTACAAGTTCCTGTTGGCAACATCCAACTGAGAATAGATAGTAATGATGCATGGTCGATAGAGACACAGGAAACGCCTGTTGATTACGTTCCCTCATCAAGCACGGTAGATATGGCACCTTACATGGCCTCAATGACAGCTGAGCAAAAAGCGCAATATCAAGCTACGTTTGAGAACTCCATGGAGAACGCGACCAAGATAATGTCACCTTACACTGCTGTGTCTGGCGAAAAGGCTAAGAAGATATTATCTGAAATGGTTTCAGGCACTAAATTAATTTATCGGCGTGTAGGGTTCAACCAAGCGGCCTCTTCCACTGGAGAGTACAAGTTAGACATGTCATTTCAGAACGCTTTAACGGAATGTGGAATTAACCTTTAACCTAAACCCAGACTAATCCCACCTATCTCACCGCCATCGCTACGATGGCGGCATGAACCAAGAAAATCCCACTTACCACTACGGCCTAACGTCGAAAATCAAAGCCATTACACTAGCGCGTCAAGTATGTGATGTGTTGGGCCATGGCTCGACTGGCTGTGCTACGAACCTGCTGCTTGAAACTGCAGCCGCTGAAACGTGCCTTGGCCTTTATGAAGACCCGACGCCTGGCGGCGCAGGTATGGGGCTTTGTCAGCACGACCTCATTGCATTTCAAGACATTATTCAGCGCACCCCCATGCGAATAGTGAAAACCATTCACATGGAATTCGGTTATGACATTAGAAAGCTGGTGCACACCAACTTGGCGGATGACCCGCTTTTAAGCTTCATATTCTGTCGTCTGCACTACCGTTTACGTCCAGAGCCAATCCCTTCGTCACTGCGAGGTCGCGCCGAGTACTGGAAGCAGTTTTATAACTCCATGGCAGGCAAAGGCACCGTGAGTCATTACATGGATAATGCCAATGCGTATTTGTATAGCCTTACTCCATTAGACTTAAGTGTGCCGCCATGCCCGTAAGCAAATTTAACCAAGAATGGTTTAACACGGGTCGCCGTGCACGCTTTAAAGCCGAAAGAGTAGCGAGACTTTCAGGAGCCCTTACGATACTGCCTGAAAGCAGCTATCGCGCTACTGCTCATTGGTACTGGCGGCAAGGCTGGAATAGTGTGACGCGCCAAGAGCTGGAAGCTTACCTAGACAATGGTGAGACACCTCAGCGACTGAATGCCGAGCAACACATCACTAAAATACGTAAACAACTTGGAGCACATGCTTAATGTCTGTATTAGCCACTGCAGGAATTTCAGCCCTCATTAAATATGGTCCGTCACTGATTCGTCTCTTTGGTGAGCGTAAAGGTGGTGCGACGGAAAAGGTGGCACAAACCATTGCCGATGTCGTAGAGGCAGTTAACGGCGACACATCGCCTAGTAGCGTAGCCAAGGTAAAGGCCACCGTAGACAGCTTACCGCCCGAGGTTGTAGGCGAAATTGAGTTAGGGTTAGCACAAATTGAAGCCGAGCGAGAGAAAGCCAGGCTAACTCATGATTTGGGGATGCATACTCAGCAGCAAGAAACCTTGCGTTCGGGCAAAGAAATTAAAACATTTCGCCCTGAAATTGCGCGGCGGCACAGCTGGTTCACAGCCGCGTATATCTTTGTAATGGAATTGCTCAATGCCTTCGACCATGGCAACGGTGCAAATTGGGAGATAGCGCTACTTATCGCTTCGCCCGTGCTTGCTTGGTTTGGCTTTAGAACATGGGATAAGTTTTCCAAACAAGGGGCCAGTTGATGGATGCAGCGGATATGGCTGATAAAGCCAGCGCGTCGTTTAGGCGGATGACGTTCATGCGTTTCAAGCCTAACCAGGTGACACCAACGCCCCCCATTAAAACAGATGAGAACGGCGCACCACTATGCGTGCGCTGTGATGCCGATATAACTCAACGCCGCAGAATAATAGTCGATGCTCAGCGCTGCGCCGATTGCCAACAAGATGTAGAGAACGGGAATCGATAGCATGGAAAATGTAGTAAGCCACCTTAACGACAACTGGAAAATTTATTCGTTCTTTGTATCGGTAATGCTGATGGCTGGATTGTATTGGCTGAGCAAGTATTTCGCGACAAAGACAGAGTTAGCAGCGCACGTTAATAGCCAGGAAGAGCGCTTAAAACTAAACGAACTGAAGTTCAAAGACCATCAGATTGAGCACTACAAGCTACGCGATAAGGTGCATGAAATTGATAGCCACGTTAAACACCTTCCCAGCGCCGGAGAAAGCGCCGCCCTTCGAGAAGAAATCGCCCGTTTAAATGGACGATTAGAAGGCATGGAACCTGTGTTTAAACAGGTGTTAAACAACGTAAACATACTTTTTGAAAACGAGTTGCGCGGAGACAAGAACTAATGGCCATCGCAATTATAGTAAACGAACACGAACGCTTGAGTATTCTGCACTGCCTAGCAGCTATGGAAAACTACGCCGCCAATAACAGCATAATCCAGGGTGTGTGCGCCAGCTACGGCAACACAATGACCATTGATAAGCTAGGCACACAGCTACATTGGCTGAAAGAGCAAGGCTTAGTCACTTTGGAGCATCATGAGAGTTACACCATAGCCCGCATTACACAGCGTGGTCTAGACGTTGAGCGAGGCCTTGCCACCACACCAGGTGTTAAACGCCCAGGGCCGAGGTAACAACGATGAGCGATAAGCGCACCCGTGGCAAGCCCAGCAAAATAGACCAGCTTCCCGACGACATAAAGTCTGAGCTGATTGAGCTATTGCGCGATAAATCCGTTACACAAACCGAAGTGCTTGAACGGGTTAACACTCTTATTCGTGAGGCTGGCTTACCCGAAGAAGAACATATCTCACGTAGCGGCCTTAACCGCTATGCCACGCGCATGGCCACAGTGGGCAGTCGCATTCAGGAAGCCCGCGAAGTGTCAAAACAATGGGTAGACCAGCTGGGCGGAAAGCCTACAGGCGAAGTATCGAAAGTGCTCATTGAAATGGTTCGCACCCTAGCGTTCGACCAAGTGTTAAAAATGTCTGAGTCAGGGGAAATTGTTGAACCTAAGTTCATTAAAGACCTAGCCGTTGGAGTAGAAAAACTTGAGAAAGCCGCTACTGAAAGTACCAAGCGTGAAAAAGAGATCCGCAAGGCCATGGCGGAAGAAGCCGCAGAGCGTGCCGCAGAGGTAGCCAAAGCAGCGGGGCTAACCGCAGATGGTGCTGCGCAAATCAAGCGTGAGATTTTGGGGATTGCCTAATGAAGCTGCCACCACAGCCTGCCCCTACACCTAAGGAAATCAGGCCCAGTAAAACGCAATATCAAAAAGCCATTGAGCAATGCGACAGGCTTGAAACGCGGTTTGGCCTTCCTACCTTCATTCCCTTCGATGAGAACGAACTTTTACTTGGGTACCAGAAACGCTGGGTAGCCGATGAGTCACCGCTGAAGATTGCTGAGAAGTCCCGTCGAACCGGTATCACGTGGGCCGAAGCGTCAGACGCTGTGCTTACCGCCAGTAGAACCAAAAGCGCACACGGTACCAATCACTTCTATGTGGGCTCAAACAAGGAAATGGCCCGCGAGTTCATTGATGCAGCGGCCATGTGGGCAAAAGCCTTTGATAAAGCTGCAGGTGACATTGAAGAAGAGCTGTTCATTGATGATGGCCAAGAAGGCAAAGAAATTCTTACCTTCGTTATTCACTTCGCCAGTGGCTTTAAAATACAGGCGCTGAGCTCGAAGCCGTCTAACCTGCGTGGTATGCAGGGTAACGTAACGATTGATGAAGCCGCCTTTCACGACCAATTAGCGGAAGTACTCAAGGCTGCACTTGCGCTTACCATGTGGGGCGCAAAGGTGCGCCTTATCAGCACTCACAACGGTGCAGAGAACCTTTTTAACCAGCTAATACAAGACAGCCGAGCAGGCAAAAAGCGTTACAGCATTCATCGTATTACGCTAGATGACGCATGCAATGAAGGCTTGTACCAGCGCATATGCCAGGTTAAAGGGAATGACTGGAGCCAAGAGGCCGAACAAAAGTGGAAGGACGATTTACTTAACGATACCGCCAGCCAAGAGGATGCACTGGAAGAGTATTTCTGTGTGCCTAAATCGGGCGGTGGCGCTTACATCAGCCGTGCCCTTATCGATAAGGCTATGGTGCAACCCGACGAAAGTGGCCAGCCCACCGTTATCCACTATGCACAAAGCGCTGAGTGGAACCAGGTGCGCCCTGACTTGCGCGCTGCTGATATTAAAGACTGGTGCAAAGAGGTGTTACTGCCACAGCTGGAGAAGTTAAACCCAGAGCAGCGCCACTGCTTAGGGGAGGACTTTGCACGTTCTGGCGATTTAACGTGTTTATGGGTTGGTGCAATACAGCAAGACTTAAGCCTTCGTGTACCGCTTGTGGTGGAACTTAAAAACATTCCCTACAAGCAGCAGGAGCAAATTCTATTTTTCATCATCGACAGGCTACCGCGCTTCATTGGCGCGCAATTGGATGCCACGGGTAACGGTGAATACTTAGCAGAGCAAGCAGTTGACCATTACGGCGCGGGGCTTATCGAGTCGGTCAAGATCACCGAAAACTGGTATCGAGAAAGCATGCCGCCTATGAAGGCCCACTTTGAGGACTTCACTATTGTCCTGCCGAGTGACGCTGACATCTTGGATGACCTGCGCTCTATTCAAATTAACAACCGGGGCGTGCCTCGCATACCCGATGCGAAAACCGACAGTAAAAAACAGCGACATGGCGACGGCGCTATTGCCTGCTGCATGATGGTTGCGGCCAGTAAAATGGAGGGCGGTGAAATTGACTACATGAGCCTGCCTTCCAAAGCCGAAAGGCGCGACAACCGCAACAATGACGACAACTACTCAATCCAACAAAGTGGGTGTTACTAATGGAAACCTACGAGCAAAACGGTACGCGGTTTCGCGTTCGCGAACGCGCCCTTAAAACCAAACAAACCGATAACTCAGCACGCGTGGCGCAAATGCGCCGCGAGTTTGCTGAGCATCCTAGTTCTGGGCTAACGCCTGCCACATTGGCGGTCATTCTTAAAAATGCTGAACAAGGTAGCTTATTAGAACAGTGCTATCTGGCTGAAGACATAGAAGAAAAAGACGGTCATATCCAGGCTGAAATATTCAAGCGTAAGATGGCGCTAACCGATATCGATTGGCAGATAGAGCCACCTGTGAATGCCACCGCCCAAGAACAAAAGGATGCGGCCAACATAGAGCAAATGCTGAAAGATGTGGAAGACTGGCACAACATCATATTTGGTATGGGTGACGGCATTTTAAAAGGCTTTTCAAACATTGAGTATGAATGGGGCTTTTACAATAACTTCCGTATTCCTGAGGCATTCGTGCACCGCCCTGCTACGTGGTTTCAGCTACACCACGACGATCAGGACTGCATTGCCCTTCGTGACCATACGGGTAAAGGCGAGAAACTACGCCCGCTTAACTGGCTGCAGCACCGCCATCCTGCAAAAAGTGGTTATGCCGCACGTATAGGCCTAATTCGTCAGCTGGCATGGCCCTTTATATTCAAAAACTATTCTGTACGCGACTTAGCCGAGTTCCTAGAGATTTACGGTATTCCCATTAAATTGGGTAAATACCCAAGTGGTGCAAATGATACTGAAAAGAGGCGCTTGCTTCAGGCAGTACTCGGCATTGGCCACAACGCTGGGGGCATAATCCCCAAAGGCATGGAAATTGAATTTCACGAAGCAGCGAAAGGCGGCGGCAGCGACCCCTTCATGACCATGATGAGCTGGTGTGAGCGCATCCAATCTAAAGTCATTTTGGGTCAAACCCTCACATCACAGGTAGACAGCACGGGGAGCCAAGCGCTAGGCAACGTGCACAATGAAGTACGACAAGACATTCGCGACCATGACTTACGCCAAATTGCTAACACGCTAAATCGTGACCTTGTGTTGCCGATGCACGCGCTTAACAGCCTAAGCTACCGAGGCGACCCAAGACGTAAGCCGCGCATTATATTCGACACACAAGAGCCCGAAGACATCAGCCAATACGCTGAGAGCCTACCCAAGCTGGTCGACATTGGTTTTCGTATTCCGGCCAGCTGGGCACAAGACAAACTTCGCATTCCAGAGCCAGAGGGTGAAGAGGCCATATTGGCTCGCGCTGTCGCCACGCCTGCTGTTAAAGAGCCAGAGGAAAAGGATGCGGACAAGGACGACCCAAAACAAGAGCCGCAAACCGCTGCATTGCGTTTAGCGCTCGCTGCACTTAAAGCACAACAGCCGAAAGACGACGGCGCGGATGTGCTTACCAAGCGCTTGGCACAACAGGCTGGCGAATCGTTCAGTCAGTTAATGCAACCCATTGAGTCGCTAGTAGCTAATGCTAATTCATTGGAGGCGTTATTAGAGCAGCTGCTGGAATTAGAAGACCAACTGCCCGTTGAAGATTATCAACTACTTTTGGGCCAGGCATTTACCGCAGCTGAGTTAAGCGGACGATTTGATGTAAATGAGGGGAGATAACAATAATGCCTTGCGATCATCACACACCATGCCCTTCTGGTTACATTAGCTGGCACAGCTGGGCAAGAAAAATGCTTAAAACTCATCGCCAAACTAAATGTCCTGACTGTGGCCTATTCAAAATTTGGGTACCGAAACGGAAGGGTAATAAATAATGCCTGTCCAGTACGGCCCTCAGAAGTTTTCTGAAGCCATTACCCATTTTAGAAACAAAGTCGATGTGCCCAGCGAACGTTGGGCTTACGTGTGGCGCGAGCAGCACAACAACGCCTTTATGGTGGCAGGGGCAACCAAAACCGAATTGCTGGCCGACATTCGCCAAATGGTAGACAGCGCAATAGCCGAGGGTAAAAGTTTAAGCTGGTTTCAAAAAGAGTTTAAACACCTGGTTAAAAAGCATGGATGGGAACACACAGGCAGTGCCGCATGGCGAGCTAACATCATTTATGACACGAACATGCGCCAAGCTTATAACGCGGGTCGCTTCCAGCAGCTGCAGAACTTTCCGATTTGGCGCTACGCGCACGGGGATAGTCGCTACCCTCGCCCACATCACCAAAGTAAAGACGGTACCATTTTACCCAAAGAGTCGCCGTTCTGGCTTACCTGGTTTCCCCAAAACGGTTGGGGCTGTAAATGCAAAGTGTTTGGTGAGACAGCAAGAAGCATTCAGCGAAAAGGCCTGAAGTTAAGCAAAGAGCCCGTTATTGAGACGCGTGAATGGGTAGATAAGAAAACAGGTGAAGTACATTATGTGCCAGTAGGTATCGACCCTGGTTTCGATTATTCGCCTGGCTCAAAATCGCAAGCCGATGTATTGCGCCAGCAGCAACTTTCAAAGCCACCACTAAAAGATCGCCTTCCTGAACGTGTGGTACCTAGTGCTTACTCAACGAATAAAAATGTAACCATTCATGGGTTAAACAAGGTCATTTCAGAATTGAGCCAGGCGCAACCACAAATGCGCCAAGTGACCGATTTCATTACTACCTACGGTATGAAGACCTTGTTTCTTAAACCAACTGAAATGGTGCGTGGAAGCAAGAAAGCCAAAGAGTTGGAAGAGGACATTACCAGTTATTTAAATGTCCCAATATCAAAAGCCAATGGCCATTGGCCTGTGCCCAGTAACACCGCGCGACGTGCAAATGGCTACACAGCGCTAGCTTGGAAGCACGTAGTCGTAAAAGCCAAAACAGGTGTAAACTTAAATAAAATTGCCGACATTGCCGACTTAACCAATGCGGTAGAGGCGGCAATACTCGCTTTACAGGCTGGCAAGCGGCAATGGTCGCTGTCGCATATTGTAAGGCACTATACAGACAGTGGTGATCATGGTGGCGCAATAATCACATGGCTTCATGAAATGGGACACCAAGTTCAATTTCAGGCCATGCGAATGGAAATTCCTACACCTGGCTTAAATGAGAGTATTACCACTTACAGTATGCAAGACACCATGGAATGGCATGCCGAGCACTTTGCCGCATGGGCGCTTAATCGCGCCATGCTTGAAACGCACTATCCAGCGATAGTCGCATACTTCGACGAACTAATGGGGGAACTACTGTAATGAGTATTTTCGATAAAATTAACGATGGCCATAAAGAAGAAAGCGAGCAGCTGCGCGACGCACAGCAAGTGCTTCAATCGTCGGTACCAACTGCAGAAAAGCAAGCACGTATTGAAGCGCTAATGAAAAAAGCCCCTGAACATGAAAAAGCCATGTTTGGTGATCTTCTTTCTAACCTAGTGCTGCAGGCAGATTAATATGGCTGGCAGCTTCATTACAGTTCGTGCTTATGGCAGTGGTGAGATAAATGCGTTGCTTTCTCGCATTGCCAGGGCAGGAACTGACTTAGAGCCAGCGTTCGCGGAAATCGGTGAATATCTGATAGAAGCAACTCAAGAACGTTTTAAGCTTGAGCTAGCGCCCAATGGTGAGCAATGGGAACCGCTAGCGCCAGAGACGTTAGCACGAAAAGGTGGCGAAGATAGGATACTGCAGCAATCCGGTACCATGCGTGATTTGTTAACCTATCAGATAACGGGAAGAGTACTCACATTCGGAAGCAACCAAGAATATGCCGCCACACACCAATTCGGTAGAGAAGAAGACGGCATACCTGCCCGACCATTCTTAGGTCTCACAACAGGGCCGTGGAGAGATGCAGACGAGATTGTTGAAATACTGCAAGACCACCTGAAAGATGCTATTGCATAAAAACGCGCTGTAAGCCATTCTATGGAAACTATTGGGAATATTAATACATTTCCTTATCTCAGATTTTTTAAACACTTCTGATGGAATTTAAACAGCAATTACAGGGATGGATATGGCAGTTATCTCACCAAACTTTACTATTTCAAACGAAAACGACGCTTTCACCTTTTTAGAAACCCTCAAATCATTAGACGCTGAAGCTATAAATGATGTTGAAGTAAGTTTCGATGGTTGGCCTGTCCTAGATATCGTTCTAAAAGGTAAAGACTACAATTCGACGATAACGCCGCCTATAATGGTTGGACTGATAGAGTTTCAAAAAGCGCTTTATCGGTCATTCGCACTAGCAAAATACAACAGTGTGAACATCAACAAGCTTACGAACGCAGAAAAAGACGAGCTTGAAATAAAGGTATCGGTTTCGCAAGGCAGCTCAATAATCGGTATAGATTTACAGAAAATTTTGGAAAAGTTTATGGAAAACGCAAGCAGTAAGTTAGACAAGAAAACCATTTTTGGTATCGCTGTCATTGCTGGTATTTGCTATGCAGGGCCAACGGCATATAAAACTTTTTTAGAAGAAAAAAGGCTACAGCGTCAAACAGAAGTAAAAAGCCAAGAAGAATTAGCGAAGCTTGAGAACGTTAAATTTGCTGAAGAACAAGAAACAAAAAGGATGGAGCTACTCACAGACCTTGTCAGCCAGTCTACACAGCTTAGTAATATAAAAACGTACTCAGAAGATTCCAAGGTCAAATTGATCAAGTCACTTAGAAAAGTCGACAAGGCCTTAATAGAGGGAGTGGAGGTTGACGGTGAGGTTGCGACGGAACTGTCAAAAAATGCTAGGAACAAGTCTATTCCGATTAGGTTGGATGGAATATACAGGGTACTAATCGTTGACACCACCGTTCCGAGTCATATTCGAATAAAAGTCAAAGACATGTCTAACCAAGAGACGTTCACAGCAGCTATTTTTGACAACTCATTGGATCAAAAGTACAAAACTCTCATCCAGGAAGCCGAGTGGTCAAAATTACCTATTCAATTGTTAATTAATGCAAAAGATGTGGGTGGACAGATAAAAGGAGCAGAAGTAATTTCCGCAACAAAAATTGATATCGAAGACACCCCAAACCTAGACTAATCCCCTTCCCTCCCTATAGCCCGACATACTGGTCGGGCTATGAAAAAACAACTAACCACACTTACATCTTCAGTACTTGGAGGCCGCCATGTAGCGACAACGCTAGCAGCAGCCGTGTCCTTTGCTGCCCTATCGAACCAGTCGGATAACGCTGAGTCTCCACTTGGCGTTGCTGCCTGTACTTTTTCAATTGATATAGAACAGCCCTGGCAACAAATACTCCCGGGCGCTGACTTCGCTGCCTATGATGGCCGCCCTACTGAAGTGCCTGGTAATAAGTGGCGCATCGATAATGCCAAAGGCGAAGCCCTCGCCGCGAAATTAAATGCGCGAGCTGATGCGGGCGAGCAGCTGCTTGTCGACTACGACCACCAAACCCTACTTGCCAAAGAGAATGGTTCTAAAGCCCCTGCCAGTGCATGGGGTAATAAATTCGAATGGCGAGAAGACAAAGGCTTATTTGCTCAGCTTAATTTCACGCCCACCGCGCGAAAGCACATCAAAGAGGGTGAATACAAATACTACTCTCCCGTCGTCATTTACAACAAACACACAGGTGAAGTGTTAGACCTTCACAGCGCCGCTCTCACTAATGACCCAGCAGTAAAGGGCATGAGTCAAGCTGCCGCCCTTCATGCAAACGTTAATAACCAACCATCGGAGCCTACGCCCATGAACGAAGCATTAGCCCTGCTATTTAACCTGCTGGGTATTACTACCCCGTCTACCGACATCGATGCTGCTGCATTACATGCACAGTTAACTAAGCCAGGCGTGAAAGACAAGCTTGACGAAATTAAGTCCAAGTTAGACGGCGCAGCAGAAAGCGACCAACAAATTGCCGCGCTTACGGCAAAAGTTGAGCAAGCCAAAGAAGGCGTTAACCCAGCCGAGTACGTGCCTATTGCCACCTATAACGGTGTGGTAGCAGAACTGGCGGCGTTATCGGCAAACCACAGTGCGGTAACTGTCGACCAGTTGATTGAACAGGCCCAGAAAGACGGCAAGTTTGTGGCGCAAGCGGAGCTGCCTTACTTACGTAGTCTGGGCAAAAGTAGCATGGCGGCGCTGAAGGCACAGCTTGATGGCCGCGCAAGCGTGGACGCCTTTGGTGGTAAACAAACCAAAGAAAAGAAACCAGACGGTGAAGACCAAAACGGCGTTGCGGCCCTTACCGCTGACCAAAAGCTTGTAGCAGACCAACTGGGCATTTCCCACGAGGACTACGCCACCGAGCTTAAGAAAGACTAGCTCTGCCTAACCACACACTTAATTTGGAGAAATAAAGCACATGGCTATTATTACCTCACCTGTATTAAACGCAATCCGCACTGGGTTTCGTAAAAACTTTGAAGACGGTAAAACCCGTGGCATGCCGATGTTCAATGCCGTCGCTACCGTCGTTCCATCCTCAACCAAATCGAATACCTATGGCTGGTTAGGGCAATGGCCAGGCTTCAGTGAATGGGTTGGCGAGCGTCAGCTCAAGTCAATCAAAGAGCATGGCTACTCTATTACCAATAAAGATTTTGAATCGACGGTAGCAGTAGACCGAAACGATATTGAAGACGATAACCTTGGCGTTTATTCGCCCATGATGGATGAGATGGGTTATGCGGCATCGGTATTTCCAGACGAACTGGTATTCCCGTTGTTGGGTGCTGGCTTTACGTCTACCTGTTACGACGGCCAGTACTTCTTTGACACCGACCACCCAGTCAATGCTGAAGTAGATGGCAGCGGTGCAGACACCTCGTTTTCTAACGCAATCATTGATGCAGGCTACACAGGCGATGCCTGGTATCTGTTAGACACCTCGCGAAGCTTAAAACCACTTATCTTCCAAGAGCGCAAAGGTATGCAATTTGTCGCCATGGATAACCCTAACGACGAACAAGTGTTCATGAATAAGGTTTTCCGCTACGGCGTAGATTGTCGCTGCAATGTGGGCTACGGCTTCTGGCAAATGGCAGTAGGCGTCAAGAAAGAACTAACATCTGAAACGCTTTGGGAAGCTATTAATTTATTCCGCAGCTTTAAAGCAGACGGTGGCCGCTCACTGGGCTTAGGTAAGAATAAGTTAACGCTAGTCGTACCATCCTCACTGCACAAACTTGCTACGCAAATTAACGAGCGAGAGCAAATTGACGACGGCGGCGTGACGGTAAGCAACGAGCTTAAGGGCAAGTTTACAGTCCTAAGTCCCGACTTCCTATAAGCCTGAATACCTAGAACCTTAACAATCACTACAACTACTACAACTGGCTTTTAGATAAAGGCCAGTTGTTTTGGAGAAACGTTATGTCAAAACTCGCTATTGCAGTATTAGTTATTGCCTCAAGTGTGCCTTCCTTTCGTCGTGCCGGCACAACCTTTACTGACGCCGGAAAAGCCTTCCCTGAAGGTTACTTTACAGAAGAGCAGCTCAACGCTATTCACAAAGAGAAAAAGCTGTCTGTCCGTGAAGTGCAGTCCGATGCCATCCCAGAAGGCGTTGATGCCTCACTTATCTCTGCCGCGCTCACCGCTGCCGCCGCTGAAGAAAAGACGCAAGAAAAAAAGACTGCTTCGCAAACCGAACCTACCAAGTCGACGGGAACGAAAGCTACGGGTAAAGCAAGCACAACCAAAGACACGGGTGCTAGCGCCTAATTAGCGCTAGTCGGAGCATCACTATGGCGTATTGCACTACTGACAACTTAATTGCCCGTTACGGAGCCGATGAACTGTTACGTCTTACTGACCGCGACAATAACGGCTTTATTGACGAGCAAGCAGTAAGTGCAGCTATAGAGGATGCCAGTGACTTGATTGATGGCTATTTGGGGGGGCGTTACACCCTGCCCCTTAATGTTGTGCCTAGCGTGCTAATTAAAATATGCGCTGACATCGCTAGGTTCAATATGTACGACCACACCGTTCCTGAAACCGTCGATAAGAACAACAAGGCGGCGATGGACTTTTTGAAGTCGGTGGGGAAAGGCGAAGTGCGGTTAGGCCTATCAGATAGCAACGAGTCGCCCGCATCTGACGACCAGATACAAATTCAGAGTGAGGAAGGCGTGTTTAGCCGTCGCAACTCCAAGGGGTTTATTTGATGCTGAATTTGGTTAAACCCCGCATCGCCAGCCTGTTCGACGAGGTTGGCACTGCCGCAAACGTGCGAAAAGCAATGAGCCAACCACTGCATCGCAATAGCGCCGCGTTTGTCGTGCCAGTCAGCAATCGACCCATGACAAATAGCCGTGATGTCGATATGGGACGTCCGCTGCAAGAGTTTATCGTGACGTTTGGTGTAGTCATTGGATTACGTGCCATTAACGACCCTACAGGCGAGCGAACGCTTGCAGAGCTTGAAAGCCTGCGCAATACACTGCGTGAAAGCCTGTTTGGTTGGAAACCTAATGATGAGCATGAACGCGTTATTTTGGGGAATGGCGACCTTATCGGTTTCACCAACGACGGCCTTTGGTGGATAGACAGATTTTCAACCAATACCTGGTACAGAGGAAATGCAACATGATCATAGTGACCAACGCCAGCGACAACGATATTACGCGCGCAGCCGTTACGTTTAAGCCTGGTGAAAACAAGTTTAAAACGGGTGAGCTAAGCGACGGCAAACGCGCGCAAATTAGTGCACATCCAAAGCTAAAAGTCGTGGTTGTTGAAGACCGCCCAATTGAAACCAAAGCGCAGCCAAAAGCACAGGAGAAGAAATCATGAGTATCACTCCAGGGTTTAAGGAAAAGAAAAAGTTCATCTTACTCGCGCTTCGCCGAGACTCGGATACAGCAGGCACTGACTATATCGCTGCAGGTGCAACGCCTAAAGCCATATTGACCACAGGCCTAAGCGTAAAGCCTTTAGAAACTGAACAAGTTAGTCGTGACCTTGACGACGGCAGGAACGGCGGGCAACCCGTCATTCATACCAGCGAAATGATTAGTATCACAGCGCCTTTTGAGCTGGCTGGTTCTGGTACAGCATCTTCGCCTGCAGCTTGGTCATCTCTGGTTCAATTATCAGGTAAAGATGAAAACACGGATGTGGCGACTGAGGTGTCACATAACCGCATTCAAAATGCATCTGAAGAGTTAGACGGTACGATCTATTTCTACTGGGAAGGGATGTATCACATCTTATTAGCAGGTAAAGCGAGTATTTCCTACGCGGGCAAAATTAATGAACGCTTCATGGGTACCGCCGAAATTAAAGGTGTTTATGGGGGCACGTTGGAAGGTACACCGCCTGAACCAGATTTCAGCGAGTTTTCAGATCCTTTGCCCATGTCCAATACCAACACGACATTTACGCTAGATGGTCAAGCACTCAACCTCTATGAATACGAGCTAAACGGCAATGAAGACGTTCAATACGATGAAGGAACTGAGCGTAAGCAAATTTTTATTAACGACTGGAACGAAGAGGGTAAATGGATAATTGAAACACCCACGCTGAGCACGTTCGACCCATTTGCTATACAGCTGTCTGGCGTAATTATCCCGTTCGAACTTACCCACGGCGCTAATGAGGGTCAAGTTATCGCGCAAAAGAGCACAGGGGTTCAGATTTTAACGGTCAGCCCTGCAGAAGTGAAAGGTAAACAGGCCTGGGATATTAGTTACCGCGTTATTCGTGGCAACGACAGCCAGCTCGTTACTCGCTAATACAACGTGCCCCGTAGGGCGTCAAAGACGCTGAGTAACGGAGTCAGCGATTAATCACGGCCAAGGACGGCAACTTATTCAAGGTAAAGACATGCCGTTCGTTTTAAAAGCCAAAAAAGAAATCTGGTGGCCAGTAACTATTCACGAAAGCGTTGATGGCGGCACCACCGAGCCTAGAGAGTGTTCTTCACTTTTTGAGATCCTTGAGCCTGAGGAATATGACACGTGGAAGACAAAACCGGATGTCGACTTTCTCTGCCGTGTGGTTAAGGACTTAGGCCGCGACGTTAAGTTCGAAGACGGAAGCATCGTTCCCTCCAGTGAAGAAAATAAGCAAAGGCTGTTTAAAAGCTTTGGCTACGTTCGCGCAGGCTATATCAGAGCCTATCACGAAGCGGCCACAGGGCATCTGGAAAAAAACTAGAGGGGGCAGCCCATTATTGGGTGAATGGGCACGGCCCCAAAAAAGATGAAGTAAGCGAGTTACGTGAGCAGCTCGAAGCACTAGGCGCAAAGCCTGAATACATTAAAAAGCAAATTGATGCGATGTCACACCACTCAGACTTTGAAATATTTCGTGAAAACATGCCAGTCATTGCCTGGTTTAGCGAAGTAAGGCACCTACTCAAGTTTTGGGGTGGAAGATATCAAGGGTTAGATGTCAGCGCGGTTCAAGCTGACGCGCAAATGTCTGAAAGACAATTTTCACCCAAAGAGTATGTTCTGCTGAGAAAGCTAGCGACATTTATTTCAAACGAACTCAACGATAAGGCAGCATCCCAATGAGTGATATCGAAGTTGGCTTAAGACTTAAAGCAGACAACGATGGACTTGTGCGCGGTGTAAAGAAATCGCGAGACGAGATTGAGAAGTTTGGCAATGAAACCGAACAAGCTGGCCGCCAAGCATCACGTGCGTCCTCACAAATCGATTCTGTTGAACGCTCTATATCAAGCATCAAGACAACGACCCTTGGGCTTGGAGCATCGTTAGCGGGCGCATTTGCTCTTCGAGATATATCAAACTACGCAGACCAGGCAACGCTTATAGAGAATAAGCTGCGAGACGTTTCTGAAAGCACAGAGGCGCTAGAAGTAGCACAGAAAGCGCTACTACAGGTTGCCAACGAAACCAGAACTGAATTTTCATCCTCCGTTGCCCTATATGCCACTTTACAGCGCAACGCGCGTTCTTTGGTTGAGACCGACCAAGACCTTGTGGACATAGTAAAAACAGTCAATCAGTCCTTCGCTCTGAGCGGTGCCACTATCGCATCAGCTAACGCTGCGATAGTTCAGCTTAGCCAGGGCTTAGCTTCGGGAACGTTACGAGGCGACGAGTTTAACTCAGTTGCTGAGCAAGCCCCTGAAATACTCAATGCTGTTGCTAAGTATCTGAAAGTGACAAAAGGTGAGCTTCGAGAAATGGCTGCTGAGGGGCAAATTACTGCTCGTATTGTCGTTGAATCTTTAGCATCTGCTGCGGATGAAATTGATACCAGATTTTCAAAAGCCACAGCCACAATTGAGCAAAGTTTAACGGTAGCCAAAAATAACCTTACCGCGTTTATCGGAGAGCAAGACGAGGCGCTTGGCGTTTCTGAATCTCTCACCGGCGCAATCACAACGCTTGGAAACAACATAGAAGCCGTTGCAGATATCCTTGTAGCTGCCTCAATTGTTGTCGGAGGGCGCTACGCAGGGGCGCTCACGAGCGCTGCGATTGCGAAAGGTGTACTCATTAGACAAGCACTCATAGCAACCCCTGCAGTTACTGGGCTTAGTGCCTCATTAGGGGTTCAGGCTAGCAGAGCGACAGCTTCTACCATCGCCACTAATGCGTTAGCGCTAAGCATGCGAAGTCTCAACAGCGCTTTACTTTTGCTGGGTGGGCCTGCTGGTATAGCAATAGCTGCAGGCGCTGCTCTTCTTTACTACACAAGCAAGCAAGATGACGCACAAGTAGCGACTAGCGAGCATAGCGAGAAAGTAGCAACGCTGGTGAGTCGTTTTAAAGAGCTTAATAAAGTTCAGCGTCAAGGCGAAATAGACAAACTAAATGTTAAAGAGACGCAGCAAAAAGAAAAATTGCTTGCTCTTCAAAAAGCATATTCAGATGAGCAAGAAAGACAGGCGGCAGCCAATAGAAACGCAGCACCTGCAACTAATCAGTTTTCAGGTATCAGCCAAGCAGTAAGTAATTCTAACGCCCTAGGAAGTATCTCTACAGAGATTGAGGCGCTTAAGAACGACTTGGTAGAGACTCAATCACTCAAAGAAAAGTTACTGAGTGTAGATGACGCGGCTAAACAAGAAGAGCGCCTTACCGCCAAATCACGTTCTGAAGGCGTCAAGCGATTAGAAGATTCAATTGCCGCATATGAAAAGGATACGGACAACTACAGCCGTCAATTGCAAGTGAAGCAACAAGTGCTGGCTGGCAATCTGACTGCCGAAGAGGCCGCAATCTACGAATCAATGTGGCGAACTGAAGACGCCATGAATGAGCAGTACGCCCGCCTTAAAGAGCAAATATCCGATTTTTATGACAGTGAAATTCAAAAAGCGACAGGAAATAAGGAGCTTATTACTCAACTGGAGCAAGAAAAAGCTGACAAAATGTTGGAGATAAAGCGCAACCAGCAAGAAAACGAACGCCTTCTCCAGGAGCAATTTCAGCTTGATATGTCCCAAACCAATCAAACGTTTTGGGAAAAGATGCAAGGTCATATTGAGCGGACAACAGAAAATTTTGATGCCATGTGGGGCCAAACGTTTGATCGTTTCGCATCGGGCATAGGTGATGCCACGGCCACGGCACTGTTTGAACAGCAAAGCTTTGGCGAGGCGATGAAAAGCATTGCAAAAGGTGCACTTCAATCAATGATTTCGGGCTTAGTCGAACTGGGCGTTAAAAAGCTGGCGCTATATGCCATCGAGGAAGGCATACAAAAGACAGGTGCAGCGTCGAGCGTAGCCACTGCAGCAGTAACGGGAACGGCGCTAGCTTCAGCTTACGCGCCTGCTGCCGCATTTGCTTCACTCGCATCCTTTGGCGCTAACTCTGCGCCAGCCATGACAGGTATGACAGCGACAGTGGGACTAGCGGAAAGCCTTTCGATTCTCGGAATTGCTCACGATGGTATTGGCCGCGTTCCCGCTTCTCACGAAGGGACATGGCTACTTCGCAAAGACGAGATGGTTCTTAACCCCGCTCAAGCGGATAACTTTGGCCACATGGTCGATGCAGCGCGAGGCATGAAACAAGGCAGCCAAGGCAATACAACATTTCAAGCGACATTCAACATAGACGCAACAAATGCAGTACCAGGCATGGAAGAAAAAATACGCGAGAGCGTGGAAATGGCGCAGCTGCAGTGGCAAGCCCAGCTGCGAGAAGACTTTTCTAGTGGTGGCGAATTATCGCAAAGCTTAAGTGGGACGATGGCCGCATGAATGAGATTTTTGATTTCCCTCAACTTCCCGTTAGCCGTTGCCTGTTTGTTCCTCAGTTCAATACCAAAATGAACAGAAGTTCATTTAACGGTTTTGAGCATATTGTCGAGAACCCAGGCGAACGATGGATTGTTTCATACAAGTTTTCAGTGCTGACATTTGAAGAATGTAAGGTGCTGAAGGCGCACTTAGCTCACTTGCGCGGCCCTGTTAATAAAACGCGTTTGTACGACACAACCTTTAACCAACAAAGCGGATTGTGGGCAGGCGTTCCTAGAGTAAATGGCGCTGACCAGTACGGCATGATGCTGCAGGCAGATGGCTTTACACCCAACCTGTTAGTAGCAGGCGCAATGGACCGCTGTGTAATTGACGAGCAGCTGCTCGAAATTCGACAAGACTGCTATGCCGATGAGTTTGGTCGCACCACGCTTTACTTTACGAACGAATTACGCGAGCCCGCCACAGACAACAGTGTTATCCAAAGCGATGTCTCTTCGCTTAAAACCATCGCGCGATGGATTAAACCAGAACAAATACAGCAGCTGTCTGGCAACCGCCGTTTGTACCGCAATATTACGCTTGATTTTGAAGAGGCATTTACATGATTGAGAGCGCTATTTCACCCACTATGTTAGAAGCGGCGCAAGCCAGCCCGTCGCGCTTGCTCGCCTTTGCAGAATTAAACTTTAAGTCTGGCTGGGTACGAGTTCACACAGGTGTGGGCACCCGCGTATATAACGAGCAAACCTATCTAGGCATAGGCGAGCTTGGCAGCATCGGCAGAGTTAGAGAGAACGCGAGCCAAAGTGGCAACAGAACCACGCTTTCACTTGTTGTGCGTGACCCATCGTTGCTCAGTGAAGTCATGAACGAAGACCCCAACGGTCGTGAATGTTTCATCCATTTAGTGGCGTTCGATGAGAACCGCCAAATAACAGAAGGTGCAGACTATTTTATCGATGCAGAAATGGTTGACCTAAAAGTTATCACAGGTAAACGCGCAGCGAACAAACCTGCGGTTATCAAAATCACTATCAATGACTGGTTCGAGCGATGGGCTCAACCTGTCGAAGTGGTAAAAACCACCGATGCAGCGCAACAAGAACTTCACCCGGGAGACCGATTTTTTGACCTTGTAGAAGTAATCGCAGGCTCCCCTCTTTCCAGCCTTCCAGTTAAGACAAATTACGGCGGTGGCGGTAGACGTTCAACGCGCGGTAGAAGCGGAGCCCACCAACGATGAGAAATAAGAATTGGCCAGAAAAGCTTGTCACTTACCTGCAAGAGAATTTAGACACCCCGTTTAAGTGGGGCACGTTTGATTGCTGCTTGTTCGCTGCAAATGCTGTTCACGCGATGACAGGAAAAGATTTTGCCGAACCGTTTAGAGGTAAATACACCACTGAAAAAGGGGCAGCCAAGGCATTAATTAAATATGGCCATGGCGATATTAAAAGTACGTTAAATGCCATATTTGGTCCGCTTAAACCCCGTTTAAACGCAGGTCGCGGTGACTTGGTGCTTGTTGAAACCGACACGGGTGATGCCTTAGGGGTTGTTGCTAGCGGAAAAATTTGGGTGGCGACACTAAATGGCCTTGCCACTATGCCATTGAATCGCGCATTAGGTTGTTGGAGTGTGCCATGCCACCAGTAGCTGTCGGTGTTGCATTAGGGTTGGGAGCCGCAGCGGTAGGCGCTTCGGTTACGGTTTTAGGTGTTGGTCTTTCAGCTGCACTAAGTGCAGTGGCAATTGGCGTTGGCGGAGCTGCAGTAACGCATTTTCTGGGTGATGCCCTTACACCCGATATGGGCGACTATGCATCTGACCCTGCCACTGACCAGTCGTTAAATACCAACGCTAACGATGTAAGAAAAATAGTGTATGGCGAGGCGCTAGTAGGCGGCAAAATCGTCGGCTATGCCAAGCCCACTATCGGTGGTGATGACTACCACATAATGGTGCTTCACCTTATTGGCCATCCGTGTGAGAGCGTAGATATTTATGAAATAGAGGGGAAAACCAAGAGTGAGCTTTCAGGGTTAGTTTCCAGCCGAATCTATTTAGGCGACCAAACCACAGTGTGCCCACTTGCTAACCAATATATCAGTGGGTGGACATCGGAACATATAGGCGTAAACCAAACCTATGTGACGTTAAAAATTAAAGTTGATGATGAAGCGTTCCCGAGCGGGCTAAACGAAATTAAATTCGTTGTTCGTGGCCACAAGGTTTACGACCCCAGAAAAGACACGACGCAAGGTGGTGATGGTGAGCAGCGTTTCGATGATGAATCAACATGGGAGTGGTCAAGCAACCCAGCGCTATGTAGTTACGACTGCTTACGCCGTTACGGCGCAAAGCCCGTTCCTCGTCGACGCCTTCCTATGGACTTTATTGCTGTTACCGCCAACTACTGCGATGAACAGGCTATCTATAGAGACGCAGAGGGCAATGAGCAAACAGGAACGCGCTTTGAGGTAAATGGCGTTTTAAATAACGGCATGCGTCAGCAAGACATGCTTAACCAAATTATGGCGTGCATGGGAGGCAAACCCTATCGTGTAGGTGGTATCGTCTACTTTAAGCCCGCTATGTATGCTGGCCCAGCAACAATAGTCATTGACGTAGATAACGACTCAATGACGTTTCCAGAGTACCGTCCTCATCGCCCTTACAAAGAAAAAATTAACACGGTCAAAACCGAGTTTGTTAGCCCAAATCACAAGTGGCAAATGACCAATGCCCCTGTGGTAAAGAGCGCCGAGTACCGCGAAAACGACGGTGCTTACTTAGAGTCAAACCTGCGCTTCACGCTAATAACCCGCGACCATCAAGCGCAGCGAATAGGCAAACTGGCAATGGAGCGTAGCCGCGCGGGTTTTATGGCTACACACATTGTCCCGGGAGTTAGGCTAGATATCATTCCTGGTACATGTATAAAGTTTGTTGATGTCGAAACAGGCGTGAGTAAAGAATTTACCGTTGAAGACAGAGACTTTGATACTGAAAAACATCAGACCAAACTGCAGCTAATAGAAGATGGCCCGCAGATTTACCCTGACAGCTTTGAAGCTGCTGAAGGCGACTTAACGCCAAACACATCTTTGCCAGATGCTACCGTTGTCCAGGCTCCTGAAAATTTACAGTGGACAACCACCCCAAATGACAGCTGGCGACAAGGTGTTTTAACGTGGGACCATCCATCGCCGGCTAACGTGATCAGCTATGTTGTTTCAGTCAGCAACAAAGACAGCCAAACACCCGAGACTCAACTAACATTTACGCCTGCAAACAGAGCTCAGAGCTTAGCGCACTTGCCTGTTGGTGTTTATACCGTAGCAGTATCTGCACGAAACCGATTTAGAACCAGTCCTGGCATCGGACGAGACATTACTATTGGAGTACCGTCGACGCCCACGCAAGGTGTGGTAGTAAATGTGTTGCCTGGTCGCATTGTGATTAACGGCCCTACTCTTCCCCATAACAACGCAACATATGAATGGAAGTACTCCTATGATGGCGATGAGCAAGAACATTTCGATAGCGCCATTTATATGGGTAAAGGCGACACCGTTACTATTACAAACACCCCACACGACGGCATTATTTATGTTTGGTATCGGCTTGTTGATGGCGACCAAGTAGACCCGAATTGGCTAAGCTTCAGTGTTGCCGATTTGATAGGTACAACATTCGACAGAGTAGACCCAGAAATCATATCTCGCATTCAATGGCCAGGCTTACCAGCGGCGCTGGGTGATCATATTGAGGCCATCACAAATGATGTGGAGTATTGGAGCACGCAAACCAGCGAACAAGGCGACGACTATCAGCAGCTAATATACAACGTTACCGAAGCGGTAAGCGCTAACCAGATAAACAGCACAGAGATAATCGGCCTCAAACAGAAAGTAGGTACCAAAACCGTCGCTGCACAATTTACTGAGTTCAAGCAAGTAAATATCGGTTATGAAGATGAAAACGGAGACTGGATAGTGGGTGCGCCCCTTGTTCGTGCTTTCGACGAAGTAAAGGTCGTGAACAAAGATGGTGACGAATTATCAGTCATCAACTTCATGCAAGCACTTGAGACACAACTAGGCGAATTGGGCGGCACTTATTACCTTGGCGTTGTAGATGAAAACGAAAATTTCACCGGGCTAAGTATACAGGGCGGTAATGGCGACAGTGACATACTGCTTTACATGGATAACCTTCGCTTTGCGAGCACTGCAGGTGAAGTGTTCTTCTGGTTAAATACAATAAGTGGGCGACTTGAAATAGGTGCAAACACTGAATTTAAAGGCACCATGCGTGCAGCTAAAAAGCTCGTCGTTTTACCCAATGTTATGGAAGTGGAAGACCCGTCTGGCTTCGGTCCAGACAACTTATGGATATGGAAAGGAAGCCCGATTCTTGATCAAAACGGAGAGCCTGACTACGGCGCCTTAACAAAACAAAATGCCTCTTTAGGGTGGCGCGACTTAAATGGTAACGAGTACTTCGGTGGCTCAGTAACGACTGGGCAGCTAATTAACGGTGGTGATACGACACTGCTTACATTAAACCCTTCAGTTGAAGTAGGCCCTTTTACAACCAACGGTAACCCTAAGACTGTTAACTGTAGTCTTAGTTGGCGAGGAACCTACACATGGGATGAGGCGTGTCCTACGAACCAAAACTTTGTGCCTGAAGCGACGGTGATCCTAGAACGTAGCCTTGGCGGTGGGGGCTGGTCTGAACTTCAGCGTAAAGTTTTGACCGGAACAGTCACTTACAACGAGTTTGATGATCGTGAGCACGACGTCATAACGTGCACCATGGTTGAAATCTCTGGGGGCTCATTCACCTTTACCGATACTAACACCTCACAAGGAACATTTTCTTACCGACTAAGAGTAACGGGCCAGCAGCGGGCTTTACTACAACAATTCATAGACTCGCAGCGTTTGAGTCTTATAAGCGTAGAGGAGCGGCCTTCATGAGCGCAGTGAGAGAGTTCCCAAGCGTTAGTGTTAGTAACAACAATAACGTCATTCAAATAAACACCAATGACTCAAACTTCTCAGTAGTGCCGGGTAGCGTGATTTTTATTGCAGGTGATAGGCCGCGAGTGGTTACAAGTGGCGATACAGTAAATCGTACTTTAACGCTGGCCATTGCTTATACGGGCAATGACATAGTAGAGAAAAGCGCGACCCTGATACCGCTCGGTCAGAACGATGCCTTATTGTCCGCTATAACTTCACTAACACAAGCGCAGAACGGACTAGCTGAAGCATATGGTGACGGTCCTGGTACCGTAGGTGAAATTAGCTTTTCAATGATTGTCGATCCCCCTGTGACCGCTACACAGTGGCCAACTTGGGCGCAAGTGCAAGGTGATATAGTTGAAGTTTTGCCAGAAGCAGCGACTCGTTTTCCTACCTTTCCTGAAATTGGTGGCAAGGTTTCGGTTGAGCAGTTGCCAGATAATATCGACACGGACAATAAGCGCACTCAGGCGTTAAGCCCCCCTGTTCGCCAAAGTCAAAACCTTACACACATTCTTAGCGATTATCCCACGCTCAAAAAGACAGAGGTTTTACCCGAAGACTCACCTAATAATGAACCTCAAATTCGTTACGATGATGTACGCGGATTGGTGCATATCTCATTAACAGACAGATGGGTAACCATCCCTACTGTTATAGGTTCACGAAAGTTCGCAATTTTTCAAAGAGGTACAATCATTCGCCTTAACTCTGCCTACTCTGGCGGTATAAAGCTTAGAGTTTATCCGATGGGTGCCGGCGGTAACGGTTTACCGGATAACCCTATTTTAGCTAATCACCAGTGGCATGAATACGAAACTACGGTTACGGACCTTTACAAAATAGGTGAGTTCAACAGCGAATATTTTGAGGGCATTATTGACTATGTTGAACTCGATAACTCATGGGCCACTCTCGATGCCGACCGTTCTTACTATCGCTCGTTAAATGGTTATTTTGATGTTGCTTTTGGCACGTTAAAAAGCCCGTTTAGAAACTTCTACCAAAAAGCTGATGGTTACTGGTACAGCGAAGACATAACACCTCAAATGCCTAATTACATGGGGTCTAGTTGGACTCAAGATCCTAACAACTACCGCAACTATTCAGTTGATGACGCTTCAGGCTCTACCGATGCACTCAGGTTCTTCGGTGATGACTATGACGAATACAGCTTTGAAATCATTCTTGTGGTACATGCTATCAACCGTCACATGGCAGTAACCATTTCCAATAGCGCTCCCAATATTGTCTATGAAGCTGAACCGTATAGGTTTATTACAAACTCTGAACGAATTTATTTTAAACGCTTTAATAACGCAATTACAGGCAGTATGACTGTTGAGTCAATAAAAATAAGGATACCTGCTAGTGAGTATTAATCGCTTATTTGATGTGAATTTAAAAGTTGCTGAGAACTGGACCCAAGGCGAAGACTGGGCAGAGTGCAATCCTGTTCAAGATATAAACGGCATATACCACCGAATCTACAACGATAGTGATGGCGATAACCCTAACTATCGTATAGAGCGCGGCGATAATTTTTATATAGGCTCTCACCCCTCTAAAGTGCGCGATTGGGTGCCAAGAACTGCGCCTTGGAATTTCGATATTGACGAAGCCACTAAAGGGGCTTGGTTCTCGTTTTACTTTGGCTTGCAAGTTGGTGAAAGCGATATAGACACAAGCTTAGATAACCATTCACCTTGGATTATCAACGCGCCTGAAAACTTCATTTTATTAAGCGCGGATTACCACCGCTTTTACAGCGTAAAAATCAAGGACTCTCAAAACTTTCTAAAACTGACTAAAGACAATCGTGGCACCGAAATACATGGCGCGATTATGAGTAACGCAGGGCTAATAAACACAGGTGGATACCGTATGTTTGATTGGGTTTTGAGAAGTTTAACGTTTATAAAAACCTTACTAAAAGCTTTAGATATTCCTATCGGCTCTAGCAACGTATCTATGCAAGGTTTTGATATTACCGGCTCTGGTGATATTGGTATTGCAGTGAGAGCCGGTCACTCTGAAATAGAGCTTATTGGCGGTAAAATTGTAAATGAGAATAACCTCTTTGCCGAAAACTCTACACCTTTTATTGGTGTTCACTTAGAGCAAGGTAATGAAGCTATTGTTCGCTACGTAGAAACACAAGGCTTTAGTGATGAAGGCTTTAGGTTTGAATGCCCTGTAGATGTTAAAGGGTTGACGTCCAGCTATGACTGCAAAGGAGTCCATTTCTCTGAAACTTCTACGGCCCGTGATTGTATGGTGTCATGGACGCGAAGAATACAAGGTGATGGTTTCGCTTACGAATTTAAAAAAGACGGGGAATTAAATAACTGCGGATGTAACTTAGATGAAACCAGCGGGCTTGGTGTAATTGTAGGTCACACCGGTTCAACTATTACTATTAACGGTGGTGATTATAAGGCACTAGCCCCTTTACCTTTTGTGTACGCTCGTGGAGCTTGTACGTTTATTTTAAACAACGTTACCGTGAACGGTGAACTGTATAATGAAACAGTAACCCTCTCAGAGGGTGAAAGCTGGCGCGGTGTAAAAGCTGAAGTATTTGACGATCTACTACCAGTGTACGCAAATAAAACACTGTCTCTGCCTTACATGCACATTCCGCAACTAGATAATGCGGTATCCGTACAAGGTGCTGAAAATGCTTTTAGTAGCCAGATTGACTTACCTAGTGGCGCGAGAATAGTACCTACGGTTGATGGCTCTTTGCGATATATGCCTTTAGATACGTGGCTACATTTAGACCCGGGCGAAGAAGCTATCGATTATTTCAGATACAGCACTGAAAACTTTATCTACATGCATCGATTTAAAATACTCCCTTCACCAGAGGTGGGTGCAAAGGTAGTTCAACCTGATGCGTTTAGCGGTACAGGGTGGATTAAAAGCGGCAGTAACTACTATGCGAACAGTACAAGCAATCCGCTAAGTGCCAGTTACAATTTTGAAGAAGGTGAGGTTTACCAAATCTCATTGAAGTTGGTAGATATAGAAAACGGTTCAGTCACGCCTAAAATTGGTAGCTCTGTAGGCCAGTACAGCCATAGTTTAGAAGGCACTGAAGTTTGGTTAATCCGTGCGCCAGCTAATGCAACGCAAGTACAAGTTACAGCCAGCGGCTACAAAGGTAACGTTCAAAATATCTACGTGCGTAAACTGCTAAGAACCGAAACGCCAGCAGTACCAGAGTTAATCGCCACGGTTAACGGCAATGACGTTAATTTAATGTTCGATGTGCTACCTGTAACACGACTTAAAGACTTGTATACCGCAGATATTTACTTGTCGGGTGTCCTTGAACAGAACGAGCGTGATGGTCATAGAAGCAATAACCCAACAGCTCATTATCTTGCTGAGAACGTAACAGTTAGAAACCGCAGGAATGGAATTAACCTTCGTGGTGCAGAATCTCTTGAAGTTTATAAAATGGATTTTATTGGTGGTTATGAAGGCGCTAATGAAACATGGCAAGTTGCTGTTCAGGGTGACTTGTATGGACCTTTCGTTAAAGAGCAACAACTACATTTTTGTGATGTCGATTTATTGCTCGATTCGAATTTTGGTAACTATAAGAGTAGATTCGGAAACTCAGATTGCTTCGTGGTCAATGGCGCTTACAGCGGTGAAGAAGCTTTTAAATACTCCGTAAATATTTATGGTTGTGATTTAAAAAACGGCTCTGACTCAGTGACCGACTTGAAAAAGCGTTCTGAAGTAAATCACTCGCGTTACGAAGGCGCTTTTAAAATGCTTCGTACTCACTCTAAAGGTTCAGCTACAATTGCTAATACCGAATTTGTTAGAACCTCTGGTGTGCGCGAAGTATTTTCACCTACTCACTCTAGCCCATACATAGAAATATGGAATTGTGCGGTAGACGGTGTTCGCTGTGTTTCTACCGAGCAACTACAAAACCAGCCTAAAGGGTTTGGTAATTACAGCACATATAGCCCTATAAGAACTCGACCTAAGTTAGTCCACGTTCTAAAAACCTATCCAACAATGAAAGATCTTTGCCGTGCCGCTATGACCGATATGGAATTTGAAGTATCCAGTGACGGTGGTTCTAACTGGTCACCTTTATCCGTTCCTAACACAGGTTTGCCGGGTGTTGTTGGGTGTTTTAAGCGAACCCTTAATTTTACTTCAGGCACATACCAGATCAGATGCCGATGCCTTAATGGTGCGCTTATTGGCGCATGGTCTAACACAATTTCAATTACAGTATAGAGAGAATAAATATGACAACTTTGACTTTTGATGGAAACACAATTCCGCCAGAAATAATTGAAACCATTAACGCAACATGGGGGGTTGAAAATGGTAATCTGCGCATATCTAACGTTGCATCAGGAGGTAATGCGGAGGCGGTTATTTCGGCTTCAGATTCTGGCGTATTTAGCGGCACTTTCCATACCGATAGCGTATCGGAGTTTGGTCATATTGGGTTTAACTTTAAAAGAGCAGCATCTGACGATTGGGTTGCGGTCTTATACACTTTTTCAAATGAGCAAATAAGGATTCTTGAAAGGAGGGATGGAGGAACACCAACGGTGCTTGCTTCGGCTAACGTTTCAACGAGTGTTAGCGGTCAATTTGACTTGGAAGTAACTATAAGCCCTAGCGGTTTGTTTACAGTAGTTTTTGACGGTGTGGAGGTTGCAACTGCCAATACAACTTACAATTCCAGCGTGGTAGATTTTTCAATAAGGCTAGACACTCAAAAGTTTTTTATCAGCGAGGTTACTTACCCAGCAGCTAGCGGGGTGTTAACTAAAACAGTAACATTTGAAATCCCAACAGAAATCCAAGGCAAGAGCAATATGGCGTATTGGGTTCTCCCGGCATCCGGCGGCGCTTCTTTATCGAGCGGAACTCTTGATACATCATCAACCACGGTATCACTAGATTTATCTTCTATAGATAGCGTAACTGACGGGCAGGGGTTACTATTATGGGCCACAGATAAAGCAACGGCTACCACCCCTTATTCTGCATGGGATGATTCCAACGCTGTGGTTACAGGGGGTTAAGAAATGGCTAATTCAGCGCTTTTTTCTCAAAAGTCATCGACGTTCGACGCGCAGCAAACTGGTGATAACACCATCTCCATCCTACCCCATGAGGGCGTTGTTAGTGACAATATTGTAGCAGTTGTCAAATCAGGAACTTCTACAACTATCACTATCAGAGTTGAGTCTGCATCCGAGCCGACTGGGGCCATAGAGTATAGTTACAATAGCAGCCCTTACCAGATCGGTGTCTCATCGCCAGTGGGCACGGTTAACAGTTTTCAGATAGTCGTACCAATCGGAACGCACACTATAAAGTGCAGACTTACTGAAAACGGAGCAGAGTCGCAAACTGCAACAATTATCGCATCTAGGTTTGTAATTTTGGGGAATGGTCAATCAAACATGAGAGGTACAGGCGCAGACCTAGCCAACCCAATTACAAGTCAAAGTGGGCACACTAGTTGGCTATTAAGGAATTCAGATGAAATTACAGTCATGCGCAGCCAGTGGGATGTTGGAACGAATCAAGTTGACATGGTCTCGTATGATAACTACGTCGGCCACGCTTGGATGATGCGGTATGCAAATAAGATACTTGCTGAATATGATGAGCCAGTTATTTGTATTCCATCCGCATTAGGTGGAACTACTATATCTCAGCATGTAAAAAATTCTGGCTACGAATCTAATGGTGTAAATATGTACGCCTCATCAGTTAGACGAGCCAATCTAATTGGCGGTGTAACTTTGCACATATACCAACAGAGTGAAAACGATGCAATAGATTCAATAGGAACAACAAACAAAAGTTACCAGTCCTCACTAGATGGGATGATAACCGATTACTACAATGACCTGGGCGTGGAAACCCTAATCATGCCACTCCATACCATTTCAAGAAGTAATTACAGCGGAACTGGTGGCACTTCACTAGATGACTCAGGTCAAGACGCTTTAAGAAGCGCCCAGATAGCTGTGGCTGCATCAAATCAACATGCGTATATTGCTGCACCGTTAACATCAATAGACTTATCATCCGGTGATAATATTCACTTTAGGACCAATTCAGAGCTAGACGCGGTGGCAGACGCGGCGTTTTACGCCACTCAGCAAATTTTAGGAGAAGTTAGTAAGTCGGCTTCTTTTTCTGGTGCAGGCTTGACTTATGGCGATGTAGGCTCGCTTTCGATATCAACAGATGTTACCCCGCAAACTTATATTACTTGGGCGCAGGTTAATAACGGAGCGCCAACGGTTGCTATTGCCGACCCTCACGCAGCAACCACAACATTTACAGCGCCTAGTGAAGATTCAAATATCGTTCTTGCCGCGCATGTATCAGACGGTGATTATGTAGCATTAGATCAGCAAGCATTTACTGTCTCAGCCGCTGAAGCACAAAACCAACCCCCAACCGCAAACGCTGGCCCCGACCAATCGGTAGCAGCAGCTACGCAATTCACGCTCGATGGCACGGGTTCGCAAGATACTGACGGCACAATAGTCGAATGGCGATGGACACAAACCGCAGGCGATACAGTAACACTTAACCTAGAAGACCCTGCAAGGCCCACGGCAACGTCGCCCAGTAAAACAACGGCGCAGCGCTTAACGTTTCAGCTGGTTACTGTCGACGATGAAGGTGCAGTTAGCTCCCCTTCCCTGGTTAACATTGACGTTGCTGCAGTAGTACAAAATGATGTACTCAACATTATCGACAAAATTTCGTTCACGTTTGAATCAGATGGAATGATTACGGCATTTCCAGGGCGAGCAAATAGAGAAACATTCAGACTTAAGCCTAGCGATCCTACTGGCCTTGTTCTCGAGGACGGATGGTTCGATTTCGAGGCAAATGATGTAAGGAGAGTAGAAATCTCTATGCTCGAAACCACTGGTGTTAAAATCATATCTAGTGATACGGATTCAATCACTAGAGAAAGAAGTAAATTGCACGTAAGAATGGGAGATATGCCAATCAAGTCATCAACAAAAGAGTTCGAACCGACTGTCTCTGTTTTTGTTGGCGATGATGAGAGAGGTGTTGTTATGACTGCACCAGGGCTATCAGGCGCACCTAAAGTAAAATACTACTCAACAACCGCAAGAGCTGTTTAAAAGGGGTTTAAAGATGCCTTATACAGTAGAAATGTATGGTCAGGTAAAAGTCGAAGAATTTGTCACCGGATGGATTCTGCGGCTCACCTTTCCCGGAGGCACATTTAAGTTCTACGCTCACTCACAAGGTGAAGACAACATAGTCATTTACATTGGACACGGGAGTGTCACCAAGGAAATGAAAATAGCGGTAAGAGAGTGGGCAAGCAGTAGAGGTATTAAGCGCATTACGTGGGGTAGAGACAAGGGGATAAATAAGGCTATAAATGTCGGCTAGTGCCGCCAAACTACTCCGCGCCATTCGCCAAACTTCTCCGGCGGCTACACCGTGCATCATCCAGCGCTGATCGGTAGGCACAAAAAAACCGGCCTAAAGCCGGTTCTCAGTATTTGGCGGAGAGAGAGGGATTCGAACCCTCGATACGCTATAAACGTATACACACTTTCCAGGCGTGCGCCTTCAGCCACTCAGCCATCTCTCCAAATTTTGTATCAAGAAGATTTCAACGACGAAAACCCTTGAGCGCGCGTATAGTAGGTAAAGCCGCGCGCTTAA
>Ga0208302_100053_pt1 | contig 43348 bp, 32 predicted proteins | sample 29_taG_FD_184103 | JGI IMG/M metagenome (GOLD analysis project Ga0208302, IMG submission 184103) | Marine viral communities from Cariaco Basin, Caribbean Sea - 29_WHOI_OMZ (SPAdes) (version 2) | ecosystem: Environmental > Aquatic > Marine > Oceanic | place: Caribbean Sea: Cariaco Basin... | reverse complement strand
GCAACCCTTGAATGGGTCGATTGGTTTAACAAAACACGTTTGCATAGTACGATTGGTTATGTGTCGCCTTTTGAGTTTGAGAGACGATACTATGATAGTCTTAGTGAGTCAGACAAAGCGGCCTGATTCAAGTAATTCACTCTCCGATATAGTCGGGGCGGTTCAATTTTGGATATACTTACATTTCCATATACAGCTATCAATAAATTAAACCCACTAAAAATCAAGTCTATCACTATTTATAATTCTCTCAGCCTCACTTTCATAACCTTCAGCAAGGTCTCTTAAAGTTGTAGCCAATCTATGATAGCCTGCATTTTCCACATCTTCTGCTTGTTGATAATACTTTTCAGCTAGAGCTTTCTCAGGTTTAGCTTCGGGATCAACCCAATGCGCACCTCTTGAATTATATAAAGCAGTTCGATAACCATCACGCATCTTTTGATTGTTTTTTTGATTTAAAATCTGTGCAATCTCTGGGTGAATCCATAGGTCATCACATTGTGGTGCATAAAACAATACTTTACCAATATGTATCATAGCAACGTCATAGTGATCTGAATCGAGAGTAGTTTTTTCCACAGCTTCCAGCCATTCATTGAAGATAACAGAATCGAAAGCTAAATCGGTCGTAGTGCCAGGAACGGTTTGCCAATTCGAAAGCAATCGATAAGCATTGCTCGCTACAAACTGACTAACTTGACTGGTGTCTTCTTCATTGGTGTTTTCAGATCGATAAATGAATCTTAATATTTGACAGAAGAAATCAGGATCATCCGCTAAAGAATTTTCTAAAGTAATTGGAGATACTTCACTATGATTATCTAGAAGACTTAAATATGCCCATTCAACTTGAAATAGTTTGTTCTGGTCAGTTAAGGGGTTTTCTTGTAATACCTTGATAATCTCAGTAACATCGTACGACGTATAGTTTCTTTGTAAGTTTTCAGTTGTAGATAACTCTAAAAGAACGTCACAGACTAAATCCATATTTATTTCACGTTTACGATATAAGTAACTGCGGATACTTTGAAGAGCAACATGCGAACGCTTCACTTCAAGCAGTTTCTTAATAGCAGGTTCAATATCATCTTCAGTATCAAACGTACTCGCATTGGTATTTTCCCAGTATAAGTTTTCTTCGTTATCAAGAATTTTATTTACTCTATCCCATGCGTCTTTTTCAAATGGCATAATACTTAATAATATGGCAATTTCATTTTTGGCCCAAAGAGCTTTATCAAGACTGTCAAACCATTGCCAGCCATAAATACGAAGTTTGGTATAAGAGTAAGAAACGATTAAGTTCCATTTCTTCACGTCCGCTTTATCTAGGAAATTTGGTAATAATTGACTATCGAAACTACCTTCATTAATTTTTGCTAATATCTCTCCTATTACGCTAGTATTAGAAACTCCCCAAGCAAAATCCAATACACCTTGCAAACTATCCTGAGTAAGGATTTCAATAATTGCTTGCTGACGTTTTTGATATAGCTTGTCTCGTTCAATGTCCCAATCACCAGCATTTTCGTAGAGCTCAAAGTCATTATCCAAAAATAATCTTTTATTACGTAATTTAGTATTTTTAGGTGCTAACTCTTTAGCTGCCTCATCTAAAGACACTAAGAGGCTCTCATTAATAGCCCACTCAGCATCAGGATGTTGACGATGACGAGCAATAAACTTAACCAATTTATTCCAAAGAGGAGTACGTTGCTCTTCAGGTAGAGAAAGACATTCTTTAGATATCAGCATTTCTTTAAGTTTATCGAATGCAGGCTGCACTAAGAGATCAAACTTTCCAACCAAAATAGTTAGTCTATCAACATTACAATCAGCCATTTCTACTAACAGTTCAGCAAAAAATAGATTTTGCTTCAAGAATTCATCACTAAATACTTGAGGTTCCCAGTCATCTGGAACAATGTCACGCCATTTAGGTTTATGAGTGCCAAAGGTATGCGAATATTGATTAGGTAGTAAACTTTCGACTAAATTCCAGCCTATATCGGGTTGTTCTCTACAGACCGTTTTAATTGCTACTTGTCTTTTTTCTACTGAGGCGAGTGTTTGAGGGTGCCAAGGAAGAAAAATATTTGTTAAAGAATTAATAGGTCTATTTGCCCAGTTTCCACCAGGATCATGAGAAGCAATTTCAGCGAGTACAACACTGACCCTAGTGAGATATATCTCTTCCCATGCAATATTTTCAAGCGCCCATAAAAGCCCTGTTAAATAATTTTGCCCAAAAGTAGCTGTAGTTTCTTGCTCAAATAATGCATCAAACGGTGATGGGTCTATATCAATGGCTACCTCTACTGCTTGTAAGAAATATTTTGGGCTAGCTTCTGCTAATGTTGGCAATAAACTATTAAGACTTCCCCATCGCAGCCAATCACTTGATTGAAATAAACTATGGACTGTAGTATTTGCAATATTTTCAGCTTTGCCGTCTGAGCAGTTAGAAAGTGAGTCAAATTTACAACCCAAAAGCGCTAAAGTTTCCGCAACGCCGTGACGCAGGTTATCGGAGTGAGGTAAATACTTATTATAGACGCTAGCCATATAACGTTTATCTTTCGGTAAGTCAAATGCTGGATCGTTGAACTGTAATATGTCAAGAATAACTTTTCTGAATCTTTCTAAATGATCATCAAAAACTCTTGCTCCTAAATCAGACCAGAGCTTTTTACGATCTTTTATAACCCATAATCCATTTTTATATGAAAAAGGGGTGTCATGAATAGATAGCGTGTTTCTTAACTCCGATATCCAAGTATCGTAGTCTTCATCCACAATCGTAGATACGGCTTGTTTATCGGCGTCATTCTTCTCATTCCAACTGCCAACTAGGTTTGCGAAAGCCAGTTGCTCGGCTGATTTATGATTAGCCCAGTTAGTAGGCTGAACTGATGGTTTTGCAAGGTTAGTAACTGATGCTAAGTGCTCAGGAAGATACACTAACTTTGGTGTTTCAAAGTGCTTCCTAATATCTTCAGACAAAGTATCTAAGGTAATAGTACCTGCACTTTGATTAAACTGTTGAACTTCAACAATTATTTTGCACCAAATCTCATACGGTAATTGCTTATCAAACTGAGCGATGTGCGATTGTATTAGTGAGGAAACGACACTTCCTTTTTTATCTAAATCATAACCAAGCAGATGAAAATGTTTTAAAAACTCAAAAAAATCATTGTCAGATATATTGCTACCATTTGCTTTTTCAAGTTGAGATCTAAAAGCATCTCGCTTACTTCTTGCATTATTGGAGCTGAATTTTGTTTGGTCGACTTGTCTAGAAAATTCAGTAAAATCCTGTGTATGACGTGCTTGTTCTAGAATAAAACTTACACCATCAACGTCTGTTTTACTGATAGGTCCAGTAATCAATCCAATGACATCTTTCCCTTTAGTAAAGATATCATTATCATTAAAGTCATCCCATGCAGATTGAATCACTTCTTCAAATATATTACTGTTTTCAGTGATGCTAATTGAATGCTTTATTTGGCCTAAAAGTCGTCTACTATCATTACTATTACTTGGGTTCTCTACTGTAATAATGACATCGTCTGTATGATATCCTGCAATTTTACCTTGTAATTTTATTTCTTTAATTGGCCAAGGCGGTAAACAGGGGGCATAGCCACCTGTTAGCATTAAAGTAACAAACTTTGCTTGAATGGCATGCTCAAAGCTTGCACCACCACTACCTGTAGAGAATGGATTACTGAGCTGTTTTTGGTTTAAGTTCATAGATTTCACTTTTTTATTACCTACAGTACTAAATCTTCGTAATATTCTCGAAGTGATGTATGCTGAAAAAACCGTAGACAAAAACTTGGTAAACTAAAGAAGACAAATAGGAGTTTACCATGACTAAGAAAGTTAAGAGATATAGTGAAGAATTTAAAGCAGAAGCGGTCAAAGCAATAGAAAATAATGGTGGCAATGTCAGTGCCACAGCAAGGCAGTTAGGGCTACCAATGCAAACGCTAGCTAATTGGCAACGGAAAGCTAATCAAGGTAAGCTCAAAGGTACTAAACAGTTTGATTCTGAATTAATGGCCGTTATTGAAGAGAATAAGCGTTTAAAGCGAGAGTTGAAGATTGTACAAGAAGAGCGTGAAATATTAAATGAGGAGGGATGAAGCGAAGCACTGCTTCGCCCCGACGCAAGACGAGAGCTATGCTCGAGTGGGGCCACGGCGTACTTTGTAAGGAACGGTCAGTAAGGTACGCCTTTATTGACCATCACAAATATGAATTTAGCATTACCAGCATGTGTAAAATCCTTGATATCAAACCATCAAGCTACTATGACTGGAACAAGCGTAATATCAGTGCTCAGCAAATACATCGTAACCGCTGTGAGCTACTTATTAAAGCTGCTCACAGTGAAGCCAAAGAGCGATATGGCTATGAGCGTCTGCATGCTTATTTAAACCAACAAGGGCATGAAATTAGCAGGTATATGGTACGTAGTATCAAAGAAGAACATAGCATCAAATGTAGACGTCATAAGCGCTTTAAAGTGACAACAAACTCAGACCATAACAAGCGAATCTATCCTAATTTGCTTAAACAGCAGTTTGGCGTCAATCGTCCTAATTGTGCATGGGTCAGTGATATCACCTATATTTGGACAGATGAGGGTTGGCTTTATTTGGCAGGTGTTAAAGACTTGTATACTAATGAATTGGTTGGCTACGCTATCGATAAACGCATGAAGTCAGATTTAGTCTGTAGAGCCTTAAATAAAGCGATCAAGGATAAACGACCTAGCCAAGGTCTTATTGTGCATTCAGATAGAGGTAGTCAGTATTGCAGCGATGATTATCGCAAAATTATCAGTAAACACGGTTTTAAAGGATCTATGAGTGCTAAAGGCAACTGTTATGATAACGCGCCAATAGAGAGCTTCTGGGGCGTCTTAAAGAATGAGCTGGTATATCATCATAATTATAGAACTCGATTCGAGGCTATTAACAGTATCATCAAATATATTGAGTTAGATTATAACCAAACGAGGATTCAGCAAGATTTAGGTATGAGATCGCCAAGACAGGTTTGGGTTGATTTATACCGTCAGGCTGCGTAATTAAAATCTCCCAAGTTTAGGTGTACGGATTTGACGGCAGGGGTCAGTATTTCAATCGATTCTCTTGCATAAAGGGACAAATCCTCTTGCTATTTGTTTGAGGTTACTACTTTGTACTTGTATTATCGCTAGAGTAATTAAGCCTAAACACGTCAATCTTGCCTTGTTCATGGTTAGGTTTTGCGATAATATATTTATGAGCTGATTAAGGTTTGGCATAGTGTGGTTCGTAAGAAAAATTACTATTATGCCTTGTCCTTAGTCAGCTTTTTTTTTGTCGTGTACAGAGTGACTGCTATTTAAAAAAACAAAGACTCAATTAGTCTTTAAGCACTTCCGCCATAGCATTGGCCACATAATCAATGTTTTTGGTATTTAAACCAGCAACACACATACGTGAGTTTGACACCATATAGATACTGAACTCTGCTTTTAGGCGTTCAACTTGCCCAGGTGTTAAACCAGTGAAGCTGAACATACCATTTTGAGTGGTTAGATAGTCGAAGTTACGCCCCGGTACTTTGGCTTCAAGTACTGATTTTAACTGTAGACGCATGGCTTTGATACGATCACGCATGCCATAGACTTCGCTTACCCATTGCTCATGTAAAGCTTCATCATTCATCACGATGTCTACCACATGGCCACCATGTGATGGTGGGCTTGAGTAAATACGGCGTACAGTGAACTTCAACTGACCAAAGACGCGAGCCGCTTCTTCCTCAGTAGGACACACAACAGATAGGCCACCCACGCGCTCACCATATAAAGATAGGTTTTTGGAGAATGAGTTACTGACAAATAAAGGTAGACCCATATCAACCGCTTTACGAATGGCATAGGCATCGCTGTCCATGTCTTCGCCAAAGCCTTGATAGGCGATGTCCATGAATGGGATTATCCCACGTGCTTCGATGACTTGTAGTAATTGATCCCACTGCTGCTGAGTTAAGTCCACACCTGTTGGGTTGTGGCAGCAAGGGTGTAACAGCACCACGTCATTCTTATTTAAAGTGTTGAGAAACTCAATCAATGCATCGAATTTCACTGTGCCAGTCGCTTTGTCATAGTAAGGATATTTACCTACTTCAACGCCGCTGCCTTCAAAGATGGCAATGTGGTTGCCCCAAGTTGGGTCACTGACATAGCATTTTGATTCTGGGAACCAAGTATTGATAAAGTCTGCACCAACTTTTAAAGCACCTGATCCGCCGATAGTGGCGATGGTCGCTACACGGTTTTGTTGTAACACAGGCGCGTCTTTACCGAATAATAGGTTCTGACAAGCTTTACGATGTCCTGGCAGACCTTCCATAGGCAGGTAAGGGCGGGCTGAGATAGGATCTGCAATGCGTTGTTCTGCAGTCTTCACGCACTCAAGCACAGGCAATACGCCATCATCATCATAAAAAACGCCAACGCCTAAGTTTACTTTATTAGGATTGGTATCATTTGCATATTCGACCATAAGGCCTAAGATTGGATCACCAGCATAGAATTCGACACGTTCAAACATTTTATTTCCTTTCAGAAGGTGGTTGGTCGTACAGTATTAAAGAATAAACCAGATTGACGGTTAACTCAACGTTAGATTTTAGCAACGGGTCATTTAGTGTTATGGAACTCGAAACGAAAGTATCTAAGCGGACTGACTGCTAAAATTTATCTAAAAGTGACAAAAATTGTTATCATGTGCCGATTCATTCTTCTGACTGCAACCAAACGGATGGCGTATGTTGACCGATTCCCAAGCACAGATTCCACAACTTAATCCCAAACTTGCCTTTTTAATGGCAGGGCTAGTCATCTTGATTATGGGCGAGACCATGATCAGTTTTGGCTGGGTGCCGCATTTGTCTTTAATTTTAGCGTTGTGCTTTTTGCTATTGATGGGATTAATGCGAGGACTAAGTTTCAGTCACATGCAATCAGAGATGGCTGCTGGGGTAATGAGTGGTATTGGGGCCATTTATCTGTTCTTCTTCATCGGACTGATGGTGTCTGCATTAATGATGTCTGGTGCCATTCCTACGCTCATGTACTTTGGCTTTGAACTTATTTCACCGCGGTTTTATTATATCTCTGCCTTTGTGTTGACCTCTATTATTGGTATTGCTTTGGGCAGTAGTTTGACCACAGTCGCCACGCTTGGAGTGGCCTTTATTGGTATGAGTAATGCGTTCGATGCCAATGTTGCCATTGCCGCAGGGGCGGTGGTATCAGGGGCCTTTTTTGGTGATAAAATGTCTCCCTTATCGGATACATGTACCATTGCTTCCTCTGTGGTCGGTATTGATCTGTTTGAGCACATTCGTAATATGGTCTATACCACAGTACCGGCCTGGATTATAAGTGTGCTGTTATTTTGGATATTATCCGGACAGACACATAGTGGCAACTTATATCAGGTTAAGGTATTGCAGCAGCAGTTAATAGATAGCGGCCTGATTCATGGCTATGCGGTACTGCCCTTTGCGGTATTGGTGGTATTCGCCTTATACCGAGTTAACGCGATTTATACCATCATCTGCACCATTATCGCAGCGATGATAGTGACTTACATACACAGCACTCCTTCCATTGAGCAGTTAGGTAGTTACTTCTTCGCAGGCTATGCCCCTTCGGACAATTTGGAGCTAGGAGAAGTCGGCGGTATGTTGTCTCGCGGTGGTATTCAAAGTATGTTCTTTACCCAGACCATCGTGATATTGGCGTTAAGCTTAGGGGGACTGTTAAAGACACTGGGTATCTTGCCAGCCTTGCTTTCAGGTATGCGTGATAAGCTGACCACAGCGGGTCAGGCCATTTTTGCTGCGGCCATGTCAGCACTGAGCTTTAACGTATTAATTGGTGAGCAGTATCTAAGTATCCTTTTATCAGGCACCGCGTTTAGGCCTACCTTCGAGCGTTTGCATCTGCATCCAAAGAATCTATCTCGCACGGTGGAAGACGCAGGGACAGTGATTAATCCATTAGTCCCTTGGAGTGTGTGTGGGGTCTTTATTAGCCAAGCACTGGGTGTCCCGGTATTAGAATATTTGCCCTATGCTTTCTTCTGTTATTTATCACTATTATTGACGATTATCTTTGGCTTCACGGGAGTCACTATTAGTCGGTTGGATGAAGAATAGTTGAAAAATTAATTTGTTTGTTTAATAAGTAATATAGGGTTAGATAAGTGGCTCTAGGGCTGTACAATTAATTGATTAGACAATATAAATATTAAGCGGGATAATAAAGACTTAATCTGAAACGGATAAAAACTATGAATAATGAAACCATAAATACTTCTAATCAAAATAGTAATGATAACAATAATAAAATATTAGTGACTGGAGGCGTAGGTTATATTGGCTCTCATACCTGTATAGAGTTAATCGCTGCAGGTTATGACGTAGTGGTCTATGACAATCTATCAAATAGTAATCTCGAAGCACTAAAGCGCACTGAGCAAATTGCTGGTCAATCTATTCCTTTTATCGAAGGCGATGTACTAGATGCACAGTTATTAAATCAAGTGTTTGATGAGCACGATTTTTTCGGAGTAATTCATTTTGCTGGTTTAAAAGCAGTAGGGGAGTCTGTAGCAGAACCCTTAAAATACTATAAAAATAATGTCACAGGCACCCTTGAGCTGTTAGAAGTGATGCAAACTCATAATGTAAAGAACTTTGTATTTTCTTCCTCGGCCACAGTATATGGTGATCCAGAAATATTACCAATTCCTGAGACCGCACCAAGATCTTGTACCAATCCCTATGGCCAATCTAAGTTAACCGTTGAGCATATCTTGCAAGATTTGGCGCAGGCTGATCCTAGCTGGAGTATGGCATGTTTACGCTACTTTAATCCCGTCGGTGCGCACCGCTCAGGTTCCATTGGTGAAGATCCTAATGGTATCCCCAATAATCTAATGCCTTATATTAGCCAAGTGGCCGTCGGTAAGCTTAAGCAACTAAACGTGTTTGGCAGTGATTATGACACCATTGATGGTACTGGCGTACGTGATTTTATCCATGTGGTAGACCTGGCTAAAGGACATGTGGCTGCCATCGATTATCTCAAAAAACAAGCCACTGATTCAGAATCAGGGCTAGGTTTTGAGCCTATTAACCTAGGTACTGGTAATGGCAGCTCGGTATTGCAATTAGTAGAGGCTTTTGAGAAGGTAACGGGTCAAAGTGTGCCTTACCAACTAACTGATAGACGTCTTGGCGACATTGCTGCTTGTTATGCCAGTGCTGATAAAGCTAAAGCTTTACTAGGCTGGCAAGCTGAATTAATTATAGAGGATATGTGTAGAGATACTTGGCATTGGCAGAGTCAGAATCCTAATGGTTATAAATAAACTTAATTCATATAGTGGTATGATTTAAAAAAAGCTCTAAGCCATATAATGGTTTAGAGCTTTTTAGTAAGAGATTATTCAGCTATTAGAAGTTCGCAAACTCAACGCCAATACCGCCACCGACATCTGTTGAATGAATATCTGAGTCAGACACCCAAGCACGACTAGAGATGGTAGTTTTTGGGTTTAGCTGATGTTCCCAAGCGACATCTAATACTGTTAATTTATCCGAATCTGGAAAAGCGCGATTATTTAGATGAGATCTTTTTCCTTCGACACCTGACTGATTAACTTTAGCATGTTGCACTTTTGCATTAATAAAGTTTTGATTATCTACCCAAAGTTTACCACCCACAGCGATACTTTCGGTATCGCCGCCTAAAGAGTAACCCAACGGATAGCCATGCTGATAGTAGCCATCGGTATAGGAACTATGAGTATAAGAAATATCGCGAACTTCCCCGCTAGTACGGGTGTCTGTCCATTCTGTATATAACTGATAGGGCAGATTACCCATGTTTGGTGTATTTAAGCTTGAAGCAAAGTCAGCACCTGCTAAATACATATTTTTAGCTGGCAAAGCTCCTGCCTCATCTTCGCCAATATACTGACCATAGATACTTATAGGGGTATTTACTAAAGGCGCTAAGTTAACCCGAGTATCAAAGCCAGCTAATTGATTAGAAGGGCTACCTGGTTTATTGTCTCTTACCCCTGTAAGAGCATCCCAAAAAGAGCTAGCACTTGTTGGTCGACCTTCACCACCCCACATAAAGGTACGTGAAGCACCAACTTCTAGCCAGTCTGTTGGACTGGCAGTTAAGCGCATACCGATCAGTTTGGTGTCAGGAACTGCTTCATAATCTTCTAATTGACCAGCAAATAGTTGATACTGCCAAGGACCGACCCAATTAAAATAACGATTGCTTGGTGCTGCTTGTATATCACGTTGCATAGTTACACCAACGACGGGCTTACTAGCATCACCACGAATAAGGCTGCCATCATGGCCTGGACCCCACCACGTTGGAATCTGACCAGCGATTAGCCACTGGTTTGCATACTTGCCCGCCACATAGGAACCATCGAAGCTAACATCATTATCATCAATATCGTCATCTTTAACGTTGGCTTGTAAATTGATTTCCCAGTCTTGCTCACTAATTCCAGCACGGGCACTCGCTTCAAAGTTCGCCAGTTTATCATCAGCAAAGCTTTGTGGTAGTTGCTTTCTATCTGTTTGTGCATAAGCAGATACTGTGGTATTTACTAGGGATTTTGGCTGCTTACTTAGTGTATAGCGTATAGACTGTACAATCTGCTGCTGTTCAGGAGTACGAATATTCGCACTTTCTAAAGCACGATTAATCTCATTAGCTGTCAATGGCCAAGTACTGGTACTAATTTGAACCACGCCTTGAGAGCGTAACCAGTCAAGTTCTGATTTTAGACTCATATCATTCAATTGTAAATTTTGGGCAGAAGCTACAGAGCCAATCATTCCAAAACCTACTAAGATAATGATTCTATTGGGTTTATTTAACTTAAAAATATTTTTCATGCGAGAGGCCTTAAGATACCAAAAATACAGAATGATTACTTATTAAAGGCACATTATATATTAACGATCAGTATCTATTTGATGGAAAACTGTTTCAATAGTCTGAATAGTTTTTTTAATCTCGCTCTCTAAGAGGGTAGGGTGTACCAAAAACATTAGACTAGTCTCACCAAGTTGTTTAGCGATAGGCAGTCTTGGCTCTGGACGTAAACCAGTATTATCAAATGCTTTTTCTAAATAGACTTCTGAAGCCGAACCTGAATAACAAGGTACACCTAGCTCATTAATTTCATTGATGATTCGATCACGTGACCAGTTTTCAGGTAGATTTTCTGGTTTTACATAAATATAAAGCTTGTAATAAGCATGGGTACAGTCTTCAAAGCCTGGCGTCTGCTCCATGATAGGAACATTTAGATATCCTTTTTGTTCCCAAGGCTTGCAGGCTTGGAGAATAGCATGGGCATTTGCAGTACGTTTAGCTGTCCATTCTGCCATACGAGTTAATTGAATTCGACCGATAACTGACTGCATCTCAGTAATGCGCCAGTTGGTACCGAAGCTCTCATGTAGCCAGCGGTAGCCTGGTGCGTGCTCGGTTTCATATACTGCAGCATAACTTTTACCATGATCTTTATAGGCCCACATTTTGCGCCATAAAGCATCATTATTTGTAGTAACCATGCCACCTTCACCACCCGTAGTCATAATTTTGTCTTGGCAGAAGCTCCAAGCGCCGAAATGCCCAATACTACCTACACTACGACCTTTATATTTGGCACCATGAGCTTGAGCACAGTCTTCAATAACATAGAGGTTGTGTTTCTCTGCCAACGCCATGATACCATCCATATCACATGGCCAGCCCGCTAAATGCACACAAATGATGGCTTTAGTTTTGTCCGTTATCACTGCTTCAATAGTTTGTGGAGAAATATTGCCACTATTTTCATCGATATCTGCAAAGACTGGTTTAGCACCAGCATTTACCACACTTGAGATACTAGCGATAAAGGTACGTGGTGTGACAATCACTTCATCTTCTGGCTGTAAACCCAATACTTCCAAGGCTATATCTAGAGCCAAAGTACCATTGCCTACTGCAATAGCATATTTACTATCGGCCCACTGAGCAAACTCACGCTCGAACTCACGGCTTTCTGTGCCTGTCCAGTAGTTTACTTTATTTGATAAGAGTACACGGCTAACGGCGTCAGCTTCTTCTGGTGTAAAACTGGGCCAAGGTTGGAATTGAGTGTTTAGCATAATTTTGCCTGATTCTATACTTTAAAAAATGGTGTAATGAAGTGCTATTTGATTTTTAATAAGCGATCACATTTTGCGAACTCTACATCTGCTTCATACTGGTTATCAGTATCAAAAGTATCTTGCCCTTTCAACCAAGAGATATAAGATTTACAAGTATTCATCCCAGCTTCATGTGAAAAAGGATAACCACCTCCAAAGCGAGGATTTAATTCTAAGACATATAGCTCACCATCGCGTTCTAGAACATCACAATCTAGATTACCAATATGCTTTAGTTCGCTTCCGATAGTTTTTCCTATTTCAGTAAAGCGCTGATCAATCACTGATATTGCTTTGTCTGTTTCGCCTGAGCGCATGGATAGTTTTTGACGAACAAAAGAGCCTTTATAATTTCCATATAAGTCATTTAGGATATCCATGCCATACTCATCACCTGAAATTTTTTCTTGGATAAGAATAGCTTGTTCAATGTCTTCTTGGCTGGCTTTAGCCAATATAGTTCTCTCAACTCTAAGTTTTAGTAGTTTATATGCTAACTCAAGCTCCTCTAAGCTTTCGGGAAATTCTATACCAATAGATGCGCTACCCCATCGAGGCTTTAGTACGAGGGGGAATTTCAAAGTATTACTTTTGATTGCGGCTAGTGCTTCAGAATAATTAGTAAATGTTAAAGGTGAGTTCAGGCCTATATCTTTTAAGAAAAGAAAAGTTTTCCATTTATCGAAACTAATATCAATTACATTTTCATTAGAAACTAGCAATTTAGCCCCTGCGTTCTCTATGTGAATACGATGCTCAGATAATATGGGTAATTCGAGATCATTTAGCGATATTACAGCGTCAATATTATATTTATTTATATTACTAATAAGGGCATCAATATAATTATCATCATAAATAGAAGGGACAACAATTGAATAATCAGCATCAATCAAAGCAGGAGCTGATCTTTGCATATCTGCCGCATAAACTGAACCATTACTACCTAAAGCTTCTTTGAAATAATTAATTAGATAATTTCTGCGACCGGCGCATGTGAATAAAATCTTCATATTTTTTGCTCTTTATGTAAAAAAAAACTTTTTTATTTGAGGTAATTTAATATTCCACCTGTATGCCAGAATAATACGTTCTCATTGATACCATTTAGATAATTTTGCATTCCATAAAAAGCTTTACCAGTATAAGTTGTGTCTAAAATAAAACCATAATTCTTTAAAGAGGTTTCAGAAAGCTCAGCTATTTCAGAGTTAAATTTTTCATATCCACCACATAGATAATCATCAATAACTACAGTTTTTTGGTGAGGTTCAATATTGTAATTGTATTTATTACATAGTTCGTTATAAAACTTACTAATAATAGCTTCAGCACTTTGTTTAGGCCTTGCGATGGATATACCAATAACTTTAGTGTCATTAAAGTTATATTTATCTAGACCTGCCATTATGCCTGCTTGAGTAGAGCCTGTCCCTGAAGCAAGAAATATATATTTAGGTGACCACTGGGTTTTATCTCGAAAATCAGCTAACTCTTCAATCGCATCAATGTATGCTTTTGCTCCTACTAAAGAGTGACCTCCGCCCCATAGATAATAAGGATTATCTCCAGCATTAGAATAATTTAGCATTGCTTCATCCATGGCATCAGATATCTCACTGGGCTCATCTACGAAAACTAAATTTGCATTAGCATCACGCATTATTTGAGAGTTGCCTTGCTGTCTGAAAAATGTTTCCTGACAACCATGCAGTACCAATGTACATTGCATATTATGCTGAGCCGCATAAACTGCAGTTACTCTACAATGATTAGAGTTAATACCACCTGTTGTTACAATAGCTTTAGAATCTTTAGCCTTTATATCTTCTGCGATGGCAGTAATCTTTCTACCTTTATTCCCACCCCCTAAAAAGGGGTATAGGTCATCACGGAATACAAAAGTATTTTTTTGTTTATAATTGAGCGACTCTATTAAATTAACTTTCATATACGAAATCTTCTTTATAATCTATTAGTTTCCATTCTTCATTTAGTATGGAGTATATTCTTCTATCTCTTAGTTCTTTATTTTTTAGCTTATGCTGACGCATGGTTCCTTCATAAATCATACCTATAGATTCATATAGATGATACCCGCTGACATTTGCACCATCAGTAAACAAATACACTTTATTTAACTTTAAATACTCGAACGCATAAAATAAAAGCCATTTTGTTGATTTTTTCCCCCATCCTTGGCCATGTAAGTTAGGATTTACCATAATATAAAGTTCTGCATGGTTGGCTTCAGTGTCTATGGAGACTAAACCACCCATTGCTACGATTTTATTATCTGTAAAAAAAGTAAAATCTTTCCTATTAGCCTTAGTTTTATTTGATTGGTACCATTTTTGAGTTTGTTCTATAGTGGCGGGTAAATGGAAGTACATAGAAGTATTAATACTAGACTCATTTATCCAAGATACTCGAGTCGTAATATCTGCATCAGAGAAATTCTTAACTAGCATTTTGTTTCCTATATATATCAAGGGGAGGGAAAACATCACCTGGTACTTCAGCAATATCTTTTTTATTCAGTACTACTAGGATAGTTTTTAATATTATTTTTGCATCCAATAATAAAGACTGGTTTTCGGCGTAATAGGTATCTAATGCTAGGCGATCATCCCAATTAAGCATATTTCTTCCATTAACTTGTGCAAGTCCAGTTAATCCAGGTCGTACTCTATGTCTTTTTTGCTCAGCTTCAGTATAGTAGGGTAAGTATCTCATAAGAAGAGGTCTTGGACCAACTACACTCATATCGCCTTTAAAAATATTCCAAAGTTCAGGAAGTTCATCAAGGCTAGACTTTCTAAGAAATCTACCAAAGTTTGTAAGCCTCTCACTATCCGGTAAAAGATTACCTTCTGAGTCTCGGGCATCCGTCATAGATCTAAACTTAAGCATTTCAAATGGCTCACCATTAAGTCCTGGTCTGGTCTGTTTAAACAGTACAGGAGAGCCTAAGTTTTTTTTCACTTTATAGGCAGTAACTGCTAATACAGGAGATAAAGCTACTAGTGCCGCACCACTGGCTGTTATATCAAAAAGTCTTTTAATCATTTGTTTTATTAATTCCCATCTTATCTAACATAACTTCATTCACTTTATTCACGTCAAATTTTTCTTCTGCGAACTCTCGAGAAGCAACACCCATTTTACTTATCAGATTAGGATTTAGAATAAACTTTTCCATTGCAGTAACAAGTTCATCAACAGATTTTACAGGGACTAGAAAACCATTCAACCCATCGATAACCGTTTCTCTACAGCCTGGCGCATCAGTCGTAATAATAGCCCTTCCCATTGCCATGGACTCAAGTACTGTTCGAGGCGTCCCCTCTCTATAGGATGGCAATACAAATACTGAGCTTTGTGCTATAGCAGGTCTAACATCATTTAATTTACCTAGGTAAGCAATATCGCCATTTCTAATCCACCCATCTAACTCCTCTTTAGTTATTGCGCTAGGATTACTATCAAAAGGGCCTACCAAATTAAAATTAACAGATGGGTATTTTGATTTAATTATTTTTGCAGCTTTAGCATATTCTCGAATACCTTTATCTGCAAGCAATCTAGCGATTAAAAGAAAGGTAATTACATTATCAGCTTTAATAATAGGTGAAGGAGTAAATTTAAACCTTTCTAAAGGTACACCTGAACCGCTAACTACTGTGGTAGGAGTAGATGCCCCAATTAACTTTAAATGCCTAAATAAATTTAAATCATCTGGATTTTGAAAGAATACATGATTTGTTTTAGATAAAGCTTGGCGGTATAGCTCATGTATGATTTTTTGAAATTTAGACCTTTTACCCGTTTCTTCAACTTGCTGAAAAGCATATCCTAGCCCTGTGATTAATGCAAAGCGATTAGGCACCTTGTTTAGCCATGCCGCAATAGAGCCATATATTACAGGTTTAATAGTATAACTAAGAACATAAGTTGGTCTTATCTTTCTAATTATATTATATAAAGTTAATAAGGTGGAAAGATCTGATAAAGGATTCACTCCAGTACGTTCTAATGGAATATTATGTATGATATATCCCATACTTCTAAGCTTTTGAAAGTCATCCTGATGACTTTCAAACAGCGGAGCGGCAAGGTGCACTTCACAATCTTGTTCACTTAAGGACTTTAGCAGTTGACCACGGAAGTTTAGGAATGATGATGGAGAACTAGCAATAACTAAAAACTTTTTCACGAATTAGAAGCCTTATTTTTAGAGTAGTTAGCATACTGATAAATAAACAAATAAATTAAGCAGGGAAGAAACTGCCATTTCTGCCGAGCTGCGATGCCTAAGTTTGATAATGCGAAGGACAGCATAATAGAGGCTACAGTTATATAAATTAGTAATAATAAATTTCTGTCTTTCACAAATAGTTTCAATTGTAAATTTGATTTTAAAATAATATATATAAATAGGAGAAGTAAAAACAAACTTTCTAGTCCACTAAGAAAAGAAATAATACTATTAGCCTCAAATGGTAAGGGTCTAAATATAAAGCTAAATATCTTCATTGGTAAGCTCATGGACCTAGTATCTATTGCTCCTCCACCCTGGGCATTTACCCCTTCACGTGACTCATAATAATCCCCAATCCCATCTAAAGAAGTTTCTTCTAAGCCTGCGAATTCACTAGTAAAAATTAAAGCCATTGTTGTAGCTCCTAATAATATAGGCAAAGATATGACTTTAAGAATTAAATGTACATTTGAGCGTATAATAAAGTATATAGTTATAGCTATCATCATCGCTAAAGCAACGTGAGGTCTAACCATAAACATAAAAAATATAGAAATTAGTGTAATAGAATTTCTAGGTTTATTTTTTACTAAACTATACAGAAAAAGGCAGGTTGCTAGAGTAGCGATACCATCCTTACCTATCGATCCTGACCAATAGCTTATAGAAGGAAGAAATAGGAGAATAATGAAATAATTTGGGAGTTTTAATAAATGAGGCTTTAGTGATAAATAAAAGTAAATAATACCTAGAGAGCCAATAATATTAAATACTAAAGTTACATTTAAATAATTAGCGTCTAGAAAGTCTCTTATAATAAAGGTCAAGTACTCAGTAAAGCGTGTACCCGGATAAAGTGTAAGATTTTCAATGAATGATCTTCTAAAATAAAATGTAGAGTCTACACTTGGCCCTGAAGTACTTCCTCTCCAGCGATATATTGAAATAATAGTATGCCAAGAATATAGGGTAGAAGCGATTACTAAGTCTCTTATGTTTTTGGGAGTGTAGAATAAACAGAATATAAGCCCTACTAGAAGTATTACAGGTGTTAATATACCTTGATAAACATCAAAGTAATTTAAATCTAAAAGAGCCTTATTCATTTATAAATTACAACCTTACTTGTATTAATTATTCTATACGTAAAATGTTAGCTGTGAGTTTTTACTTAATGGTTTTGAAGCCAAGCTTGAAACATAAGAATATCCCAGAGGTGATGTTGATGGTTATATTTACCACTTAAATGCTCTACCCACATTTGTCGTATTGGTTCAGGATGGAAATATCCTTGAGCTCTCAAAGTGTTTTCATCTAATAAATCCTCAGCCCAATCTCTTAAAGAGGTTCTCAGCCAGTCATGAAGAGGAATACCAAACCCCATCTTAGGTCTTTCAATTAATTCATAGGGTACATGACGGAAAAGCACTTGTTTAAGCAACCATTTTCCTTCCCCATTTCGGATTTTATATTCAAGTGGCATTTTCCAAGCAAGTTCAACAATACGATGATCTAAGAAAGGTACACGTGTCTCTAGACTATTTGCCATAGCTGCTCTATCTACCTTTACTAAAATGTCATCGGTCATGTATGTTTGGGCATCAATTGCCATCATTGCATGCTCAAAACTATCTGTATTCGGCCATGCATCGTACGTACTTATTAATGTAGGAGGCTCATGGGCACCTATAACAATTTGATCCGGCTGCTGCCAATGACTAGTAAGTGTTTTGTAATATTCATAATTGTTACTTAAACCTAAAACACTTGCAAGCTTATGTGCTTTACTGCCCGCTGTTCGAATGCGTAATTTCGGTGGCAGAGCGGGTGAAATTAAATTAAAAACAGCATCCCATTTACTGGGGGGAACAGTGAATAATAAATAGCTAATAAATTTACGAGCAGGACTAGGTATTTTCCGACTTCTTTTCCAGATATCTTGAGCCATCAAATATCTATTATACCCTCCAAATAGTTCATCCCCTCCATCCCCACTCAACGCTACTTTCACATGTTGACTAGCCAACTTACTAACCAAGAAAGTTGGAATTTGTGAACTATCGGAAAATGGTTCAGAATAAATATCTGGTAATTTGGGTATAATATCTAGCGCATCTGAAGCTTGAATATACAGTTCAGTATGATCAGTGCCAAGGTACTTAGCAATAGCTTTAGCGTGCTTAGCTTCATTGTATCCTTCATCATCAAACCCTATTGTAAAAGTTTTAATGGGATTAGGACTCTGAGCTTGCATCAATGCCACAATAGTACTGCTATCTATTCCACCACTTAGAAATGCTCCTAAGGGTACATCTGAAAGCATCTGATCATTTATGCTTGTAAGCAGTGTTTTTTCTAAGGTGTCTATTGCTTGACTAGATGTCCCTTTAAATGGCGCTTCTAAACCCGATTCAACAATATGATTAAAAGACCAATACGTAATAGGTTTTGCTTTCTGAGCCTTATTCAAGTTAGAAAGCGAGAGTTGAATATAATGACCTGGCTTAAGTTTATAGATACCTTTATAAATGGAGTAGGGTGCTGGAATGCAATTATGGCGCAATAGAAGGGTTATTGAGTTACGATCTATCTCAGGTTTGAAAAATATGTTGGCTTTCAAAGCTTTAAGTTCTGAAGTAAAGTATAAGTTTTCTCCTTGCCATCCCCAATATAACGGTTTCTCGCCTAACCTATCACGAGCCAATGTGAGTAACTGTTGTTCACGATCCCATAATGCAATAGCAAACATACCTATTAGCTTTTCTAAAGTCTTATGAACTCCCCAAGCGCTAAAACAAGCCAATAAGGTTTCTGTATCTGAGTGGCCTCGCCAGTCGAAGATTAATCTCTGGTTATTAAGTTCTTTCCGAAGATCTAAATGGTTGTATATTTCTCCATTAAAAGCAATAACATATCTTCCACTTGTAGATATCATTGGTTGAGAACCTGCGCTTGATATATCTTGAATAGCAAGACGACAGTGACCTAATAGTAAGTTAGTTTGATTATCTTTCCAAATACTATCTTCATCAGGCCCTCTATGATGTATAGCTTTATTCATCTCAAAAAGAGCCGATTGACCGTCTCCCACATTCTTGTTATAAAAAAAACCGTTAATACCACACATTCTAGTTACCTACCTAATAAATTTCATAAACTGATATAGAATATATATAAGTTTATTTAGAGGAAATTTCTCTGATTTTAATTAAAATATTGCTAGTTTCAAGGATTGATAACCAAGAAAGGTTAGATATAGCTGCAGATTTAAAGTCGAAATTAATTATGTCTTCTTTCGTGTTTATATCGTCAAGGCTTAGGAATTTGGAATGAGTTGATTGCTCAAAATCATTTATCCATTTGTATCTATTGGTAATAACTCCTAGTCCCGCTGCACAATATTCGATTACTTTAGTAGAATCCTGAATATTTAATGGGAAAATATTAGGAGTATAATTTAGTCCATATCTTGATTGCGCTATTAAATTAATTGCTTTAGAGGGTTCAACCCTTCCAAAAGATACAATATTAGAGTTTTTAGACTTGTAATCGAAGCCTACTACTGCAATTTTCATTCCTAAGTTAGCTAGATTATCTATCTGGCGAGTAAGACCAGGACGATAAGAACCACAGTAAATTATATCGAATTTCTTTTTACAAGTGCTTGTATCGTTAATGTTTAAAGAGTACCCCATGCTTCTAACTATATAATTTACTCTAGAGGTAAAAAACATATGTTTTCTCACGTCTTCGTTGAGAAAAATATATAAATCACCTCTAACATTTAGAGTTCTCTTAATTAAATTCTTTAGCCTATTAAATCTTCCAGTGCTAAGTGAGTTGTATTCACTAATAACAAATTTTGGATACTTTTTCCAAAAAGGATGAAATCCATGAAATAGGATTACTGCATCAAAATTTAATGCTTCTTTAGAGTTCTTATTTACAAATTCACAGACATATCCTTTTTTTCTAAAGTAATCTCTATAAGCATAGGCTTCGGGAAGAAATGCCTTTCCACTTTTTTCAATAGCAATACTTTTAATCATGACTTTATTCTCAACTAATTCTGATTTTTGCGTTATTATAAATAAAAGCAGCTCCTCAGAGTTTAATTACTAAAAAGAGTAAGCAAATTCTTTATAATTGGATTAATCAAGTAAGTGATCTTATAGGCTTCTTTATTTATAGATGGAATAAGACAAATATTGATTAATAACTAACGATAGCTACACAAACGTTCTTCACTATTTAATTTAATGTTATTTTTGCTATAAGTTATTTATTAGATGACGATTACCAGTAAGTAAAAATAGTAATACTTTCTTGGGTTTATTATATTCATTTGGAATATATCTAATTAGTTGATTTTCTAATATAGTTCTTTCAAAATAATTAAGATTATGCTTTTTAATAAAATATTCATAGGAATTAATGATATTCTTAGTTTTCTGAGTTGAGATTCTTTCATGTTCATGACTAATATCTATTGTTTGGGTAGCTTTTTTTATAAATACAGCTTCAATATTTTGGTTTTTTAAGAGATTGTACCAACATTCTAAGTCCTGCCATGCTTTAAGGTTTATATCAAACCCCCCACTGTTACGTAAATATTCAGTCTTTACAAATATTTGATTACCTATATAGTTCCTTCTAAGTAAAAGATAAGGTTTAGATATCCTATTTCTCTTAAATATCGTTAGTAAACTAGGCTTAACGAAACTAGAGTTAGAGGTCTTTACATTATAGGTTGTAAAATAAGCGTATTCACTATTTTTTATTGCTTCATTAACAAAAACCTGTATTCTATCTGAATGAAAATAATCATCATCGTCTAAACCAGTTATGAATTCGCCTTTAGCTGAAAATATTGCCTTATTACGACTAAAACAGGCGCCAGATTTTTTTTCATTAATAAAATACTTAAAACGAGAATCTTTGTTAGCCATTTCAAATAGATATTCATGAGTACCATCATTTGAGTTGTCGTCTACTACTATGAGCTCTATATTTTTATAGTCTTGATTTAATACCGATTCTACAGCGCGCTGTAAAAGTTCAACTCTGTTATAAGTTGGCATATAAACGGTTACTAATGGCTGGTAAGTATCAGGTTTAGTCATTTTCCGCTCTCTTTATTAAGTATTTAGAATTATTTAGCTATCACTACCGAATAAGTCTCTTGTGAATACCTTGCTTTGTACATCCAATATCTCATTTACAAGCCGATTGGCTACGATCACATCACTAATAGTTTTAAAATCCTCAAGGTCAGTTATGACAGGGGAGTTATAAAAATGAGACTCCTTTAGAACAGGTTCATAGATAACTACTTTAATTCCCTTAGCCTTTAACCGTTTCATAATGCCTTGAACGGCAGAGGCACGGAAATTATCTGATCCAGACTTCATGACTAATCGGTAAACACCCACTACCTTAGGGTTTTTAGCAGCTATAGAATCAGCAATAAAGTCTTTACGCGTGCGGTTAGAGTCAACAATGGCCTTGATTAAGTTGCTTGGAACATTGTCATAATTTGCTAATAGTTGCTTAGTATCTTTAGGTAGACAGTACCCACCATATCCAAAAGAAGGGTTATTGTAATGGTTGCCAATGCGCGGATCTAGTCCGATTCCTTCAATAATCTGCTTAGAATCTAAATTGAAAGTTTGAGCATAAGTATCTAGCTCATTGAAATAGGCCACACGCATAGCTAAATAAGTGTTAGAGAACAGCTTTATTGCCTCGGCTTCTGTTGATTTGGTAAATAAAACGGGAACCTCTTTTCTCATTGCACCTTGCAATAGTAGGTTCGCAAAAATTTTCGCACGCTTAGACTGTTCCCCTACAATGATACGAGAAGGGTAGAGGTTGTCATATAAAGCCTTCCCCTCTCTGAGAAATTCAGGAGAAAATATAATATTCTCAGTGCCGAACTTTCGCTTAAGCTCTTCAGTATATCCTACTGGCACGGTAGATTTAATAATCATTACTGCATGAGGATTAATAGATAAAACGTTTTTAACTACTAATTCTACACTATCAGTATTAAAATAATTAGTTTTAGGATCGTAGTCGGTAGGTGTGGCAATAATCACAAAATCTGCATTACTATAAGCACTAATAGCATCCAAAGTTGCTGTAAAATTAAGTGAGTTATTGGATAAAAATTCAGTAATTTCAATATCTTCTATTGGAGATTGCTTATTATTAAGTAATTTTATTTTCTCTTCAACAATATCTATGGCGATTACCTCATTATGCTGTGCTAATAGCATAGCATTTGATAACCCTACGTAACCTGTACCAGCTACTGCTATTTTCATAATAAATCTTTGCCTTATTTAGAGTTAACTTGGTCGATTTCAGTAAATACTAGCTGCCACATCTCTTCTGACAAGAGTTTTAGTTCATCTGATCTTTTCATAAGCTGTCTTTTCAAGACAAATGAACTTTCAGGTCTTATAAGTAAATCTATTTTTTGATGCAAATGTTCATCTGAATCAAGCACTGAAACTAAACCATCTGTGAAAGCATAATCTTCAAATAGCCTCAAATACTTATGGCTCCATCCTGTAGCTAATGATGGTACTCCTTGTGACAAAGCACTAACTAAGCCGTGAAATCTACTGCCGATAGTGGCATCACATGATCCTAATATGCCTTTAATATGTAAACAGTCGTTTTCTATGACAATAGGTATACCTCCTGTAGCTTCAGATATCTTTTCTGCTAGCATACGATCATTATTACCTTCATGCACTAAAACGAAAGGTTGTTTGTTTTGTGAAACTAAATACTTTGCACAACGAATCATAAATGGAAGGTAAGCATCACCTTCTTCCTTATTAGTCATATCTATCATTCGATAATTAGGTACCAAAGCAATACGTTTATCACTAGCATCGTACCCTTCAGGCAATGTACCTTCAACTAAATTCGTAAAATCAGAGTACTGCTTTATTTTATTATGCTGACCGACTATGTTTGTTAGGTATTGATAAGAATCCGATTCTCGTGGAAAAATTAAATCAGCATTTTTAGCCCAGATCTTAACGTACTTTTGAATCTCTTTATCTTCAAAAGGACCTAATGCTTGAGGCAGCATTATTAGTTTGGTGCCGTTCTTTCTCCATCTTTTACTGGACGAACTTAACTCTTTACTAGAATTAATACCCCATTGGTCACTATATGAAAACCCAGCTGCGTCAATTACAACATCGATCTCGTTATTAAAAACTAGTCCGTACCGCTTTAACAAAGTTTTATTAGGCAAAAAGTTAGCAATTTCTCCAAAATCTATACCCTTTCTCCATAACCATGCTTTTGGATAAAGATCTAACTCTCTCATTTTTTCGAAAGTATTTTCCGAACCTCCCCATGCTGGTGCCATAGTGATTTTAGCATCAGGATATCGCTCTCTTATTTTTTGTACAGCAGCACGTAACATGAGCTCTGCACCTTTATTAACAAATCCCGCTTGTCTAATTTCAATAATCATTAGCTGATATCCTTTAAAATTAAGTTGTTTTCTTTTTTCTGAGAGTAAGGTATTCCACCATCTGGGTCTGCATAGCCAACAGCCATAAGCATAACAATTCTTTCGTAATCTCTTAAATCAATAATATTTCTAATTTGCTTTTCGCGAATATCTATATCCGGCCAATTAATTGGGCAGGTAGATAGGCCAAGTGTTTCAAGTGCTAACATTAATTGCATTGCGGCAAGTGAGCTATCAATATATATCACGTGACGATCTCTTTCTGCTGGGTAAGCTGATAAATCCCCAACAATAGCGATAATGGCTGGCAAATTCTCAGAAAACCCTGCCGTACCCATTGCGCAGTTAGCAATTGCAACTGTTTTTTTCTTATTGTTACAAAATAAAAAACGGTAAGGTTGACGGTTACAAGCTGATGGGGCAAAACTAGCAATATTAGCTGCTTTTTGTAATAGCTCAAGGGGGACCGGTTTATCTTGATACCAACGTACTGATCGTCTGCTTATGAATAGACTTTTGAGGTCTTCAAACTCAATATTCGACGAAGGTAAGTTCTTAAAAGGATAGGGTCTGAAACTAGCGGAATCGCTTGGGAATACCGTCGTAACTACTTCTAAACCTGATACATCTTTGCGGGCACTGGTATAAATTTCTTTAGCTTTATATGTTACTGGGGTAGAACCTACAACTTTAAAGTATTCGTCAAGGACATCTGTCGCCCACTTTTTTTCTGTGTTAGCTAATGAAGGAGAAGTTATAGCATCTTTATAACATTCAACAGTTTCTAAGATAAAACCTTCAGCAAAAACATCCCTTCGAGACCTCATTATTAACCCTTTTTCAAGACGATGAGTATTTCGGCGTAGTAAAGCACAGCTTTCTCCAATATCATCAGATAATGATTCATAATAGGCTTTGCGACCCTTTAAAACAGATTGATGCTCTTCTGAGAAATCACCTTTGATAAAATAGTATACATCTGATAAAAATCTCGTACTTGAAGCTATTTTAATACTATGAAATTCAAGCTTATGGTTAGCACTTTTAATACTATTGACAATAGATTGAGGCAATATCTTCTTAAGATTTCGTTTCATTTTTGGGCCTTTTATATATTAATGAATGTAAAAGCATAGCCTTACACATCATCCAGAAAATAGGGCGAGTTTTTTCATAAAAAATTAAAGCAAAAAATGATGAGCTTGCATAGGATATCAGTGTGGCATATGCAGCTCCAATTACGCCATATTCGTTAATCCAGAAATAGTTTAGTAGGATATTAACTAATGCTCCAAACGCTTGAGTAATCAAGGAAAAAACCAAAGCATTTTCAATCAAAATCCATCGAGAAAATAACGCTCGCATAAATATGAATATTGCGGCCCAAATATGAATAGTTAAAACGTCGGAGCTGGCTAAATATTCTACGCCAAAAAATGTCCTAATTAATAAGTCCCCACCTAAGCTAACTACAATTGCTACAGAGAAAGCAACTAAGAATAAAGCACTAAAGAGCTGTTGCAATCTTAAGAAGTATTGGGCGTTATTTTCATTTTTGAGTTGAATCAATTTTGGGAAAAAAGATGCAACTATAGCGGAGGGAATGAAATACCATGCTTCAGAGAGTTGTGCTGCTACAGCATAAATACCAACCTGTTCGGCGCCTTGATACCATTTCAACATTACCTGATCTATCTTTAAGTTTAAGATAGCGAAGATCGAACCGGCGAAAACTAACCAACTTTGACTTAGTAACTCTATAGCCTTTGATTTACTAAATGACCAACTTTTGAGTGGTATTGTAGAGACTTTTTTGTAAAATATTATTAGTAAGAGTCCTAATACAATAGATTGAATAACGTTTGTTATAACAAAATAGGTCAATCCTAAACCCATAAAAATCAAAGCTAGCTTAAGCATAGCGGAAATAATTAAGCTAGTTAAGCTAGCAATGGACACATATTTGGCTTTAACAAAAGACTGGAACCAATAGTCTATAATACCTGTACAACTCAAAAGCAGGGTAGTTCCAGCAATTGTGATAAGTAAGAATTCTTGGCTACTAAATCCTTCATATAAATAAGCATATATAAGTAATCCGATATATCCTACAACCATCCCTATAAATTTTAGACCTAGCGTAGTCCCCAATATTAAACCTGTCTCTTTAGGATTTTTCACTAACTCTCTAGTAACAAGCCCTGACAGACCCATATGACCAGCTACTGCAAATAGACTAACCATTGACATTACATAAGAGTAAGTACCATAGTCACTTGGACCTAAGTGACGAGCTAGTAATACTGTTACAATAAAGCTTAAACCTAGGCCTATAAATTTATCACCCATAATCCATAAAGTATTATTTAGGTATTTTTTAAGACCGTTATAGTAGCTATAAATTAATTTAATCATTAAAGCTTCTTTATTTTTATCAAGTGTATTCTATATTAGAAATAACATTATTGATTTTAGTAGGATTAGTAAAAAGCTATAACCAAATATAACGTTATTAATTCATGAGCTTAGGTATATCTTAACAGACCAACTAGAATGATATTGATTTAAAACTATTTTAATTTTAGTAGTAAATCTCTAGTTTGAAAAAGCTGTGCATTTTAGTTGAATGCAATAGAATCTAATTCGTGTTGTTAAGTGATTCCAAGTACCAAGCCATCGCCTCATCAATACCTTGAGATATATTAAACGTTGGCTCATAACCTAGTAAACGATTAGCCTTGCTCACATTAGCTTGACTATGACGGACATCACCCGGTCTAAAATCACGATAAGTGGGCGGCTGCTTGTAAGTTACTTCATTATCTGCCAATGCTGACTTAATAGCATTAAATAACTCATTCAAGGTGGTACGGTCACCGACAGCGACGTTATAGACTTGATTAGTTGCATCTTCATTTTGCGTCGTAGCCGCCAGGATATTAGCTTGTACTGTATTTTCTATATAACAAAAGTCACGGCTAGTTTCACCATCCCCATTAATAAATACCGTATCGCCTTTAATCATTGAGGCAGTCCACTTAGGAATTACAGCAGCATAAGCACCATCAGGATCTTGGCGACGACCAAAAACATTAAAGTAGCGTAAGCCAATACTTTTGAAGCCATATGAGCGAGCAAATACATCAGCATATAGTTCATTCACATATTTAGTCACAGCGTAGGGAGATAAAGGCTTGCCAATCTTGTCTTCTACTTTTGGTAGGCCAGGGTGATCGCCATATGTCGAACTACTGGCTGCATAGGTAAAACTTTTTACCTCTGCATCGCGAGACGCAGTAAGCATGTTCAAGAAGCCCGATATATTAACTTCATTGGTCGTGATAGGATCAGCAAGTGAACGAGGTACTGAACCTAACGCGGCTTGGTGCAATACATAGTCTACATCTATACAAGCTTTTTGACAGTCTCTAAAGTTACGAATATCACCTTCTATGAAACTAAAGCGCTGCCACTGTTCAGCAGAGACTAAGCTTTGCACCTCATCTAGATTCTTTTGATATCCCGTAGCGAAGTTATCTAGACCCACTACTGTTTGATTTAGTTTTAATAAAGTTTCAAGAAGGTTTGAACCAATGAAGCCGGCTACACCTGTGATAAGCCAAGTCTTAGGCGTATTAACTAAACCTTGTTGAATTTTTTGGTATTGGGTCATAGCAATTTACTCTTTTATATTTTCGAAGTTTAATCTTTATAAGTTCATACTGTATAAACGAGACTAACTTACAAGCGAATATCGCTCATGTCACTATCAAATAGGTATTTCAAGTCATAAAGAACATGGTTCTGTTTACCTAGTGCTCTAATTTTCTCTATACCCATCTCTACAAATTGATTGTGTGCTACTGCTAAGATGATACTATCGTAGCTATGATCTGTTAGTTTAGCAATGTCATTGATAGGTGTAATACCATATTCATGCTGTGCTTCATCAGCATCAACCCAAGGATCAAATACATCAACATCGATATTATATTCTTTTAACTCATGTACGATATCGATTACTTTGGTGTTTCGTACGTCAGGACAGTTTTCTTTGAAGCTTAATCCTAAGATTAAAACTTTGGCACCCTCAACTTGAATGCGCTTCTTAATCATAGTCTTAACTAATTGAGTAACCACATATTTGCCCATGCTATCATTTAAGCGACGACCGGCTAGGATAATTTCTGGATTGTAACCAATGGCTTGGGCTTTATGAGTTAGATAGTAAGGATCAACACCGATACAGTGGCCGCCGACTAAACCTGGACGAAATGGTAAAAAGTTCCATTTAGTACCGGCTGCAGTTAATACCGCCTCGGTATCAATTCCCATTTTATTGAAGATAACGGCCAACTCATTAATTAAAGCAATGTTGACATCACGCTGGGTGTTTTCAATTACTTTCGCTGCTTCAGCTACTTTGATTGAAGGTGCCTTGTGAGTACCGGCTGTAATAATCAGGTTATATACATTATCTACTAGATCTGCCACTTCTGGTGTAGAACCCGCAGTGACTTTTAAAATGTTAGTAACACGATGCTCTTTATCACCAGGATTAATACGTTCAGGGCTATAGCCAGCAAAGAAGTCTTTATTGAAAGTTAGACCTGAGCTGTGCTCTAGCTCAGGGATGCAAACTTCTTCTGTAGCTCCTGGATAGACGGTTGATTCGTATACAACAATATCGCCTGTACTCAATACACTGCCAATAGCAGTAGAGGCTCTGACTAAAGGGGTTAAGTCAGGCTGCTTGTATTCATCGATGGGGGTCGGTACAGTCACGATATAAAAGTTGCATTCAGCTAGATCATTGATATTTGAACTAAACTGTAACAGTTTAGCACTGGCCAGATCTTCGTCATTTACTTCTAAAGTATGATCTGTCCCAGATTTTAATTCGTTAATACGGTTTTGATTTATATCAAAGCCGATAACGGGGTGCTTTTTGCCAAATTCTACAGCTAAGGGAAGGCCCACATAACCTAAGCCAATTATGGCAATCTTTATATCATTTTTTATATTGCTGATATTTAACATAGCTAAATTTTCACTTTTTATTGAATTTTATAAAAACTATTTAATTTGGGTTGGAGTCGGGCGTATACCCTTCTACGTAATGAGCAAACTGTTGTTTTAACCATATAACATCATGTTGTTGAGCACGGTCATCTAGCTTTGCAAAAGTAGATTCAATTTCTGTTAAATCAAAGCTGTGCTCACGAGCTTGCATGATTAATGAATGCTGAGTAGATTCAATATTATCATCGCCAATAATAAGCTCTTCATATAGCTTTTCACCAGGTCGCAGTCCACTATATACAATTTCTATATCGCCACTTGGATTAGCAGTATCTTTAACTTCATAGCCACTTAAATGAATCATACGCCGGGCTAGATCAACAATTTTGACAGGTTTGCCCATATCTAATACGAAGACCTCTCCTCCTTCAGCCATAGCACCCGCCTGAATAACTAAGTTAGCCGCCTCAGGAATAGTCATAAAGTACCGAGTAACTTCAGGATGAGTGACAGTAATGGGTCCTCCTTTAGCTATTTGTTTGGTAAATAAAGGCACGACTGAACCTGAAGAACCTAGGACATTACCGAAACGCACCATGCTAATTTTTGTATGAGGATTCTGATTACTAAAGCCTTGGCATACTAACTCTGCTAGACGCTTAGAAGCCCCCATAATATTAGTAGGTCTTACTGCTTTATCAGTAGAGATGAGTACGAAAGTATCTACATGGGATTCAATAGCCGCCTTAACACAATGATAAGTCCCCTTCGCATTATTTATTACTCCCTCAAATGGGTTATACTCTACAATGGGGACGTGTTTGTAAGCTGCAGCATGATAAACAGTATTTATGGCATACTTATTAAAAACTTTATTTAATTTTTGTTGGTTATTAACATTTCCTAATAAGGCTATAACCTCTGTATTGAAATGTTCTGAATGAGCGGCTTTCCAAGCCAATAAGTCTTGGTGAATCGCATAAAGAGCATACTCTGATAACTCATAGAGCACCAAACATTTAGGTTTGTTCTTTATAATTTGACGACATAGCTCACTACCGATAGAACCCCCCGCACCTGTTACTAATACGTTCTTATCAGTAATGTTTTTAGCCAGTAAAGCTTGTTCTGGTTCAACCGTTTGACGGTCTAACACATCCAAAATATCTACACGGCGCATAGTACTCACCGTAACCTTACCTTCAGCGATATCTTGTAAGCTAGGTAGCTCTTTAATTTTTACAGAAAGATTGGTTAAATCGTTGATAATCTCACGGCGACGTTGACGGCTGACCGAAGGCATTGCTAAAAATACTTGTGCGACCTTTAAATCTTCCACTAATCTATCAATATCAGTGGCTGAATATATTTTCTTATTAAGAATACGACCGCCAGTTAAACGTGAATCATCATCGACAAAAGCAGCCACTTGATAACGAGGAGAGTCTTGCAAGGTCTCCAACAAGGCAGTCCCTGAAGAACCAGCACCATAGATAATAACTTTATCACGCTTTATAGAAGTTTTATCCAAATCCTGGTAAATAGGTTTACCTTGTAACCGCAACAGTAAGTCACGAAAGAACAGACGACTGCTCCATAACCAAATAAAGAGCATAAATAAAGACAATAAAGGAACCGAGCGAGGGATGCTAGTTATGAGATCGGATAAATAGACCAGAGCGAAAGCAATCAAAATGACTATAAACAGTTTAAGCACTTTACGCATGTCTGTATCGAAAAATATACGAGTCACACCCCGATAGAAGCCTATTACATATAGTCCTACTATAGGAACTAAAGCATAGATAGAGACTAAAAATGGACTAGCATTGACATCAAAGACTCCTTGACGTAATGACAATGCTAAAAATAAACAAAGAATAGAGACAGCGTAATCTCCCAACAGCAAAATTACCTGTTTTATGGGACGTGGAAGCTGTAATAGCCACTCAGCAAAGATACCTAGCTTAATTAGCCCTATTGTAGAAGTAGAGCTAATTTTAGTTTCAGAAATATTATATTTAGAATTATATGGCATAGTTTGCTACTACTATCTACATTTCAGGGCAAAATTAGGAAGTTAAGTTTGGAAATCATAAATTACATAGCAGAACAGTTCTAACTAATCTTTAGAATTGCCATAAGCATAGCTATAATGGTAACTGTACTTATCGATAATACCACGTACTACATCGTTTAATACAATACCATCGACTATAATATTGGACTTCTGCATCTGCTTAACTGCATACGATAATTGCCCTTCAATAGAGCTGTTGTAACGCGTTACCATTAGGACTTTATCCGCATATTGTGCTGTGATAATGGCATCAGAAACAGCAAGAACCGGTGGTGTATCAATGATAATATAATCATAGATAGAAACTAATTCTAATAACATCTTACTAAATTTCTCTGTAGAAAGGAGTGAGGCAGGATTATAAGGATGCTTGCCCCTTGGCATAAAGTCGATAAATTCAAAACTAGTAGGGTGAACGTAGTCATTAAGGCTCGAGTTATCTGCAGTTAAATAGTCTCCCAGCCCACTATTTTGATTAATAGTAAAAATCTTATGTAATTTGCCACGACGCATATCGCCATCTATAATAAGCACTTTTTTATTTAGTTGAGAAAAAGTTTCTGCTAGATTTGAAGAGATAAACGACTTACCAATATTAGGCGCTTCTCCTGATATAACAATAACTTTACCTTGTTTAGCAGACAACGCAGGTTCCATATTTCCGAATATACTACCTATTCTACTGGTTTTAGGCATCGCAAACATTAATGAGGTTCTTAAGCTCTTAATACCTTCATAGCTCGGACCATCATTCTCAATCATAGCCAGTAAGCGACGATGACTGTCTTTTTTCGTGCTCAAATTAAACGAAGTTTTAGATCTTGGAATAGTGGCAATAACGGGCACACCAGTTTTAGCTTCCAAACGTTCTGGATCCTTGACGGTACTACGAAGTAAACTTCTAATTAATACCAACAAGCTACCTAGTAAAGCTCCTAATATAGAGGCGACTACCCAAATTTGTAGTTTTTTCGGTGCAATAGCTTTATAGGTATTAATAGGCATATCAACAACACGTACATAGCCTATTTCTCCGGCCCGAGCAATTTGTAATTGCTGATAGTTCTTTAGCATAGTCAAGTAAATCTCACGATTTATTTCTGTATCTTGTGAAAGCTGAAGAAACTCACGCTGCATCTCTGGTAAGCGAGAAATATCACTTTTGATTTGACTGCGTCTTTCATCTAAAGAAGACAGCTGATCGTTAATTTGAATAACTAGTGGATGTTCTTCAGTATAATAAGTTAGTAATTCTGCTTTTTTAAGATTTAATTCACTAACTTGCTTTTCAATTGCCGCACTTTCATTGATTAAGATCCCTGCTTCCTGAGTAACATCAATAGTTCCATATTCTTCGCGAAATTTATTAAAAGCTAGTTCTGACTGTTCTAGCTTTTGCTTAAGTTGAGGAATTTGAGACTCCATGAACTTAATAGTCGTGGTCGTTTGTTGTGAACCACGTGCTAAATTCTGTGCAACGTAAGAGTCAATAATACTAGCTAAAATACGGCTTATTTGCTCTTGGCCATCACCTTTTAAAGTTAAGTTAAGAATTCCTGTTTTTTGGCCACTTTCTGCTACAGACAATGCACTATTCAAAGCATTGATAGCATTAGGCATTGATACCTTAGTAATGCCAATTGCATGGTCTTCCGAAGGTAAAGCATTAACCGTTAATTTAATCCTACCCTCTGGCGTATCAATATTGGTCGGTGTACCTATATTACCAGGATACTCAATCAACTCTTCATTGATAGTATGAGATAGAGTAAAACCTGTATTAGTCTTAGTTATAGTGAAGGATTTGTTTAAATAAGCCAATGGCACAGTAAAATTTGCTATCTGAGCCTCACCATTTCTAGTTTTTAAGAATACACCATTCTCAGTACTGGTCTGTGTAGGTACCTTATCTTGTAAAATGCGATCTACTGAGCTAATTTCTGGGTTATTCAGTTTGATATCTAAGTGTAACTTTTCTACTACTGGGCCAAGTACCATACGCGATTTAATTAGCTCACGTTCAGTATCTGCTGGCGTAGATTCAGTACCGACTAATTCAGAAATATTCGTACCTAAAGCAGAAATACTCTTTGACTTATCATCTATTTGTAATAGCGCATCAGTTTGATAAGTGGGCTGCACATAGCGACTATAAGTAACTCCTAGTAGTAGCCCCAATAAAGCTGCAGAAAGAATAGTCTTCCAACCTTTTAGAAGGGCTAATAATAGTGCCATTAAATCAATATCGCTATCACTTTGAGAAGCAGTAGTATTTGAATTGTTTAGTGCAGTCTGACTCATAGGTTTTCACTATATTATTTGTTGTCGTTAACAAGTATGCAAATTTTAGGTTAGATATATTTCTAGTTTCAGACTAGCTTTTGTTGCCACTCATCTAATCCTTCAATAATATCATAATAAGCTGTCTGAAAAGCACTCAGTTCATGTTTATAGGGGTCAGCAATGTCTTTGTCATTCCAATGACCTAACTTAAAAGTTTTACCACGGCAAAAAGGCCAGCGTTCTTCAATCCATTTGTTTTGACTGTCTGACATAGTGAATATAAGATCGGCTTTTAATGCCAAATTCTCATCAATTTGTTTGGCAACATGATTAGTAATGTCGATATTTTGTTGTTCCATAATTTTGATGGCTGCGGGATCTGCTCCATGGCCGACTAAAGCACCCACACCCGCTGAGTCAATATTTTTCTCAGGAAAGCGTTGCTTCAATAAGGCCTCTGCCATCGGACTACGGCAGATGTTACCCACACAAACGACTAGAATATTTTCAAATGCCATAAACATTAACTCTATCTTTATCTATCAATTAAACAAGTCATATATCAATTATAAAATCGGCTATATAAACAAATTAATTAAGTCTATCAAGTGCATAAGCAGAAGGTAGAATAGCTCCAATAAATCTTGACCAGCGGGTTAAGCCAGTAGGATCGACATACACAATATCACCAGGCTGCATTTCAAAGCGATTGGCCAAAGCTAGACTAGTAACAGACTGCAAGTTGGCATGATAAATATCGGTATACGACGCATGGCCATGATCACGTATTACGTACAACTTAGCTGCGTCTGCTGTGCGTGAATCCAAACCTTGGACTTCCCCTAATACTTGGGTTAGGCTTAGCCCCTGTTCAGGGATCTCAATAGGTTTTACACTGCCAAACTCACCAAGGACATAGACTTTATTGCGATCACGACTGTTTACATGAATAGAGTCACCATCTCTTAGATAGATCCGACTAGCAGAAATCCCCATATTCTGTAAATCAAGTAGACCTAGCTCATAGGTAGTCCCATTGCGAGTTAATACCAGATTATTTGAGTCACCTTCAGGACCAATGCCACCTGCCATGGAAAGGGCGGTATATAGAGAAACAGGTCGGTCTTCAATACTGAACTCACCAGGCTGCTTAACCGCACCATCAATAAAAAAGTTATTACTACGATATTTAAGGACCTGTACTTGGGGATCTGGATATTTCAAGTAGCGTTGAAGTTGACTACGTAGCTGAGTGGTAAACTGAGGTAGTGATAGACCACTTGCTTTTATTCGACCTATCAAAGGGAACTGAATATAACCTTGTTGATCTATAGGATAACCGATATCCGATTTAGGGATTTGGGGATAGTCACCTAAGGTGATAGATATAACATCACCTTTTGAAAGGCGATACTCAGAACTGCGTGAGCTATTTAATAACTCGCGCACCCTAGCATTTTTCATAGTTGTGCCAGAACGGTTGACGGAATAAGCGGGTGCTGATGGTAAAGTGGCTAAACTTAAGGGCTGAATATTAAATTGCATCCCATTTTCAGCAATAAAGGCACCTTGTGGCGGTAAGTCACCTGATTGCAAGCCTGAATTAATACTAGTACAACCAGAAGTTAATCCAATTATTACGGCAAGTGTCATGCTGGTAAGCAAAGGTTTACGGTGTCTTAAAAAATTCATGCTAGCTTCTCTACCTTAGTTGCCCATATCTATTCAATTATTCTAATCAGTTTTATCTTAATACTTTATTACTTTCTAGATAAGCTGCTTTTAAAAAGCAAAGAATTATTACACTGTTGGCGAATCAAAACTATATCTGTTTGGTTAACACGGCATTGATATTGGTTTAAAGAGTTTTTAGGCGTAATACAACCAATGTTCTAGTTATTTTAGCATTAAACCTGCAGTATTGTCGTAATTTGCTCCAATATAGCAATACAAAATAATATATATATTATAGAAGTAGGGAATTAAAAGAAAGCGTAAGTTTAGCAGGATAAATAAGCCAGTCAAACTTTATTAAAGCGAATTAATAGAACCTCCTGCCAAGCCTTTCAACAAACATATTAAAAAACTACCACCAATCAGGCTCATTAGACTTGGTTTTATGACGTTTTATCTTTAAATTAGTGGTAAAGTCTACTTGAACAGTATCTTTAGACACTTCACTGATAAAACGAGAGACCTTATCAAAATAACCGGCGAAACTTGAGAAATAATCTGGAGCGGTTAGATATAAATGAGTTTTAGCACGGCTACAAGCGACATAAAATAGCTTACGCTCTTCTTCTAACTCTTCAAACTCAGCCACAGAACGGTGATGAGGCATTAGTCCATCGACCAATGCATTGACAAATACCACTGGCCATTCGAGACCCTTAGCACTGTGAATGGTAGATATGGTCACCGCATTTTTGTCTTTTTGCTCTGGCTGAGTTAAGGTTGCAACTGAGTCATTGGGCGGGTCTAAGGCTAAATTCTCTAAAAAGTTGTCTAAGCTGTTGTGCTCTTGGGCTAAGTTTTTAAGCACTCGGAAGTCTTCAGCCCGTTCGCGCCAATTATCCTCAACTGTCTTTAACACGGGTAAATAAAATTCAATCAAAATATCTAAAGTATCAGCAACAGTCGTTTGTTGGCCGGCTTTGATTAATACTTCATATAGTTCAATAAGCTGTTCTTTGTTTTTATTAAGCTTAGGATCGAGTAAGGGCTCAAAGGAGTCATTGCTGCTATTAATCGCTTGGGTAATCTTAGTAGCAGTAACTTCACCCACACCTTTAAATAAAGTGAGGATGCGGTGCCATGCAATAGAATCATTAGGATTGTATAGGATTTTAACCAAAGCCAAAATATCTTTGATATGACGTTTTTCAATAAACTTAATACCGCCGACCACAATGAAAGGGATATTACGTTCCATAAATTCCAATTGGATTCGGTTAGATTGGAAAAAGGTACGGCTAAGCACTGCAAAGTCGTTGTAATCTAAGTCGGGTTTAAGGTCGATTATTCTATTGGCAATATATTTGGCTTCTTCTGCTTCATTACTACGACGCGATAATACTGGCTTATTACCAGCTATGGGTAGGTCTGAAAACAGTCTCTTTTGATAACCCAAAGTGATTTGCTCGGACAGAGCGTTGACATAATCAAGTATCGCTGGCGTGCTGCGGTAGTTTTGTTCTAATTTGATAAGTTTGGCATCAGGGTAACTGTCGCCAAATAACAAAATGTTTTCGTAATTGGCACCGCGGAAAGCATAAATACTCTGATTGTCATCTCCCACCACCATTAATGACACATTATCAGGCTCGCAAATATAGTCAATCATCTGCTTTTGTGGGACGTTGGTGTCTTGATACTCATCGACCATTACATGACGATAGGTGTCTTGAATCAGTCTTCTAAATTGTAAGTTGTTTCTTAAATGACTGACGACTTGGCTGATAATATCATCAAAATCATACAGATGATTGGCACGTTTATAGCGGTGATACTCTTCTGCCAATTGCTCAATGGCTGGGATGTGAATGGTTAAGTCTGGATAATCGTTTTCAATCAAATCTTTCAGCAGGATACGGCGGTTACGTGACGTAGAAATTAAATTTTGTAGTGTCTTCTTGCGAGGGAAGGCCTGCTTCATGTTTTTACGCACAAAGCCTTTTTCTTTACAGATTAAATCTATCGCATCTTCACTGTCACTGGTGTCCAAAATCGTGAATCTAGGATTAATGCCAAGCAAACCTGAATAGCGGCGCAATAGCATGTTGCAAAACGAGTGGAAAGTACCGCTGGTAATAGCATTAAGATTCAAACCTCTTAGAGTGGTTGAAGCACTATTACCAGAAACGTTTTCTGCCAATAGTCCTTTTACTCGGCCCTTAATCTCATCGGCTGCTTTACGGGTAAACGTGAGTAGTAGAATGCTGCTCGGAGAAGCGCCGCTTTCAATTAGATAACTGGTGCGATAGGTCAAGGTTTTGGTCTTACCAGATCCGGCACCAGCAATAACCAATACCTTGCCTTTAATAGTGGTGGCTGCTAAAAGTTGACTTTGGTTTAACTCGCCAGCGTAATCGACTGAACTTTGTTCAAGGATAGGATTATTATCAAAATTACGGTCAGTACTAGCATCTTTTGCTACTGAATCGGGAGTGAGTAGGTTGGCTTCGAGACGAGCAATAGACTGACGCAATTTTGCGATCTTTATCCGAGTGTCATCGTCTAACATTGGATAATTATAAGCTTGGGTGTCATATAGGCTATCGGTCATAAGGGTCAGTCAGGCTCTATTGAAAAGGTTTAAAATGGCACAAAAAGGCCAAACAGGATTAACAATATTAAAATTAATACCGTTAAGCCCATTATAAACTAACTATAAACAATAATCGCCCTGCTTAAAAGACAACAATTTTTGGCCTGTTTTTCAACTTGTTTATTGGACAGATAAGACAACCTTTTATAGAACAGAGAGGATAATATTAAAAGACCGCAATTAAAAGGACCGTATTAACTGGCCCATAGAAACTGTTTAAGTGCACGAGAGAATTGCAGCGGTGCATCTATACCAAAGTCAGTTTCAAAAGGACGTTTGCTCACTTCATTCACAGTCTGCTCATTGGCAATACGGTAGTTGATTAAATTAGCAATGGTACCAATCTTTAAGTCATGCTCAGCGGCAAACTTCTCTAAATCATCACGGCGGGCCATAGTGCCGTCAGGATTAATGATTTCAACGATGACGGCAGCAGGCTCAAGACCAGCTAGACGCGCCAAGTCACAACTTGCTTCAGTATGACCAGCACGATGCAAGACGCCACCTTTTTTCGCCATAATTGGGAAGATATGGCCAGGCTGCACGATATCTTCCGCTTTGGCCGTGGCCGACACCGTCGCTTGAACGGTGCGGGCGCGGTCAGCTGCAGAGATACCAGTGGTTACACCTTCGGCCGCTTCGATAGATACCGTAAAGTTGGTACTAAATTTGGCTTCGTTGCGGTCATTCATTAACGGTAATTCAAGACGACGACAACGCTCTTCCGTCAAGGTTAAGCATATCAAACCGCGGGCGTTAGTAATCGTATTGGCCTCAAGCTTGGCAATCGACTGCCGCAAATGCTGCATCTTGTCGCGAATATCTTCATCCAGCTTGGGGTAACTATAATAGCGAGTTGAAAATAAAGAGTCGGTCATAAGCGTCGATTATAGTTAGAGTTAGGTTAAAAGAGTATTAGTCATTGAATCTACGAAACAGCCAAATATAAGGGATAGCAACCAAATACATCACCACACTATACACGCCAGCAGGTAGGGCAAAAGCAGGCAATACTGATTCATTCGATACCGCCAAAATACCAGATAATGCCAAGGCCATTGAACTATTTTGGATGCCCACTTCCATACCAATAGTTTTGGCATCTTTCCAAGATAAGCCCAGCAGTTTAGGTATGCCTAGGCCTATGACGAATAGGGCGAGTAATAAGGTGACAATCATGATTGTGATTTGCCCAGACTCATTAAACAGCACTTCTCGATTACTAAAGATGGCCACGACCACTAAGAGGGCAAATAACACAAAGGCTACTTTCATAAACTTGTCACGGTGAGCTTTAGTGAAGGCCGGCTTTTTTTCGTGAATAAAAATCCCCAGTCCGACAGGTAAGGCAGTGATTAAAAACATCTTAATGCCCATGCTCACCAAGTTAATCGAACCGCCTTCAGTGCCCAAGCAGTCAACACCGGCACGGTAAAAATAGACACCAAGCTCATTACTGAGGTTAAGGCCACCGATAACGGCAGATTGCCTTTTAATAAAGTACACAACATATTACTGGTGACACCGCCTGGGCAGAAGCTGAGCAACATAAAGCCAAAGGCGAAAGCCGGAGCAGGCTTTAGTAATAGTATCAGTACAAAGGTGACCACAGGCAATAGCACCAGCTGAGCGATAAAGCCGATAATAAACGGCTTGGGTTCTTTTGCGATGTACTTGATGTCGGCGATTTGCATGGATAGACCCAATGCAAACATGATAAAAGCCAAAATAAGCGGCAATAAGGCCACAGAGAGTGTATCCATACTTAAGTCCATTTAGGTATGTGAAAGTGTGCCTTAAGTATAGGCAATACCACGCGGTGACACAAGTAATGACGTTTAGATTCTATTTAGCCAATATATTAATGGATGTTGCGACAATAAGAAAAAGGCGGCCTAGCTAGTAATTATTAATCTTAACTGGCTTGTAAAAAACGTTTTAAAACCTGAGCAAATTGGATTGGTGCATCCAAAGGAATGGCATGACCGGACTCAGCGATTTCAACTACTTCAGCATTGGGGAGGATATCCGCTACTTGGCGTTGCCAGGTGGGGTCATAAAGCTGCGATTGAGCACCAATTAACATGGTTACTGGAGTCTGGGTGTGAGTGAGCGCCTCTCGATAATCATAAGGCAGATCAAGATAAGCGCTTAATCCTTTTAGCTTTTGTTGCCACGTGGGGTGTTGGTACACCGCCAATTTATAATCGGGCAGGTAGCTGCTACTTTTGATAAACAGCTGTGAGGGTAGGCGACCGGCTGACATTAACGAAAATGCCGTTTCCATTTGAGTAATCTGACGCTTTACTTTAAAGGGCAGGTGACTAAAGTCAGTGATGGTTTGCTGCTCAAAATACGGCAGTGTGGCTTGCAATACTTCACTAAACTGTTCGAAGATTTGCGCTTGCTTGTCACCAAACACACCACCTTGCCAATCAGGCTGATTGTGCACGATGGGAGATTGGTCGATGTTTAGATAGCGCTTAATTTTTGAATGGTTTTTAGAAGAGTTTGTAGTAGAGGGCTGGTTATTAGCAGAGCTATTGCTAGAAGTAGCAGTAGTATACTGAGGCTCGCTATGTGCATAACGATTAAAATGAGCCCAAACTACCAGCGCTCCCATAGAAATGGCCGCCACATCCACAGACTCTACCTGATGCTCGGCACAAATATGGGTCAGAATAACTTCTAGATCATCGGCATATTGCTCGATGAAATTAAACTTACTGCTCGGGGTGCTGGCCGCTAAGCCAAAGCCGCGAAAATGAGGCAGATAAAAGCAATACTGCCCCAACAGAGATAACACAAAAGGCAAAAACTGACGTGCATCCATACCAAAGGCGTGGAGCAGAACTACCGGCTCGGCCTCAGGTCGACCAATGACAGTGACTGGAATAGACACGCCATCATAACTGACTATCTGCTGCAGCCTTAGTGTATAGGGCTGCAACACAGTAGAAGCCTTATCTTTGGTGGCTGTAAGGGTGTTGCTTAGCAGCGTTTTGAAAGGCTTAACGGTTGGACGCATCAGGAGAGTCGATACATTCCACTACGTTTAGATCAAAACCTGACAACGCATTAAACTTAAGCGGCGTTGATAATAAGCGCATGTCACGTACGCCTAAATGACGCAGGATTTGCGCGCCCACACCGATGCTGCGGTAAGGCTGGTTGGCTAGAGTCGACACAGATTGATTGTTGTTAGCACGCTCAAGTGCTTCGCCTAAGTCTACCGGCTCATCGTTACCAATCCACACTAATACGCCACGCTCAGACTGGCTGATTTCTTGCAATGAGCTTTGTACACTCCAACCACTGCGGCCGGTAGCATCACGCTTAGCCGAGAATAAATCACGTAGCGGATGGAAGCCATGTACACGGACGGTACTGACGCCTTCGCTTAGGTCACCTTTTACTAACGCTAAGTGAGTTTCCGTAGCGCCATATTCTTTGAACTGATAAAGAGTAAAAGTACCAAAGTCTGTTTCAAAAGGCTGCGTGCTAACTTCATTAACCGTTTGCTCATTGGCAATACGGTAGTTAATTAGATCAGCGATGGTACCGATTTTTAAATCATGCTCAGCGGCGAATTTTTCTAAGTCATCACGGCGGGCCATGGTGCCATCTGGATTAATAATCTCTACGATTACTGCAGCAGGCTCAAGTCCCGCTAGACGGGCTAAATCACAACCGGCTTCTGTGTGACCGGCACGGTGTAGCACGCCGCCTTTTTTGGCCATGATAGGAAAGATGTGACCGGGTTGAACGATGTCTTCGGCTTTAGCCGTTGCCGAAACGGCTGCCTGAACGGTACGTGCACGATCCGCAGCAGAAATACCTGTGGTAACCCCTTCAGCCGCTTCAATAGACACGGTGAAGTTGGTGCTGAACTTGGCTTCGTTGTTGTCACTCATTAGCGGCAACTCAAGGCGATGGCAACGCTCTTCGGTCAAGGTTAAACACACTAAACCGCGGGCGTGAGTAATCATAAAGTTGATAGCTTCGCTATTGACATGCGTAGCCGCCATAATTAAGTCACCCTCATTCTCGCGGTCTTCATCATCCATTAAGATGACCATTTTGCCGGCGCGGATGTCTTCAATGATGTCTTTAATACTATCTAATGCCATGGGGATTCTTCTCTTATATATTCAATAGCTTTCGTTAAATAACGAAAGTTAAAAACTGGTTTCAAGGCAATCGCACTACAAATCGATTTTAGCTACATTTTAATTAATTATTGACCTTTTACAGATGTTATCACCAATTTTCGGTCGCAAATAACAAAAACACGAGATATATAAAAATATTTTAGTTATAGTTTCTAACTATTTAATACCTTTTATTTAGATAATCTAATTTAAAGCGGCTATTTTCTATAGTGCGATTGCCCTGGAACTGGTTTGTTGATTTAAATGTCGGTGTTTACTGCCAATCATGCAGGACTGCTGACCATTGTAACCCTAACTGAGACTGAGTGCCATTAACTGTACTCAATCATTGATATTGAAAAATCGTGTTTAATCAGTAATAAGCTAATGATTAGTCAGTATAGTTAAGGTCGACGTTATGATTGGGCAATTGAAATTTAAATGTTATCAACTACCAATCTATTTAACTCTAGCTTCTTTAAGTCTTTTAGAAACAGCTACTTAGATGGTGTGGACTGTGACTGTAGCCACTGCATAAATTTTAAACTGTGCTGCTCGCGTTGGTTGTCAGCATAATAATAAAATTGTGTACCCACCAAATTATCCGGCAGATACTGCTGACGCTGATAGTGATTCGGGTAATCATGGGGATAAATATAACCTTCACCATAGCCTTGTGATTGCATCAGCTTGGTTACCCCATTGCGTAAATGGTAGGGCACAGGCGACTGGTCTTTTTGAGCCAGTTGCATTGCTTTATTGATTGCCAAATAGGTACTGTTACTTTTGGCTGAGGTGGCCAAATAGACCACTACTTGGCCCAATATAATACGGGCTTCAGGCATACCAATCATTTTTACAGATCGCAGAGCAGCATCAGCCAATAACAAAGCATTAGGATTGGCATTACCGATGTCTTCGCTGGCCAAGATGACCAAGCGACGGGCGATATACTCTGGCGGTTCACCTGCGACCAACATACGTGCCATCCAATATAGGGCAGCATCAGGGTCAGAGCCACGTACTGATTTTATCATCGCCGAGATAATGTCGTAATGTTGATCGCCATCTTTGTCATAGCGTTGTAGCGCCGTCTGTGCGACACTGGATAATAAGACATCATTAATAACAATAGGCTGTTGGCTATGATCCGAGGCCTGTACGGCTAGCTCTAATAAATTCAAAGATTTCCGAGCATCACCTTGGGCTAGTTTGGCAATCTGCGGTGTGGCTTCTAGTTGAATGTCTAACTTTGATAAAAACTCATCTTCACTAATAGCGCGCTGTAACAGTTGCTCAATCTGCTCTTCAGTTAAGGGCTCTAAACGATAGACCTGACAACGGGACAGTAGGGCATTATTAACACTAAACGAAGGATTTTCAGTAGTGGCGCCGATTA
>Ga0208302_100051_pt1 | contig 44384 bp, 55 predicted proteins | sample 29_taG_FD_184103 | JGI IMG/M metagenome (GOLD analysis project Ga0208302, IMG submission 184103) | Marine viral communities from Cariaco Basin, Caribbean Sea - 29_WHOI_OMZ (SPAdes) (version 2) | ecosystem: Environmental > Aquatic > Marine > Oceanic | place: Caribbean Sea: Cariaco Basin... | reverse complement strand
AAAAAAAACAGGCTGAGAAATTGATAAATAGTGAAATGCAAATGACACTATACATCAAATGCCCAGCCTGTCTAAGTGACAATATAAAGAAAAATGGTTTCAAAAGCTATACCCCAAGGGAACCAGCTATTTCACCCTTCAAACCTATTATCAAACCACTTAAAACAGACTGGTATAATGGAACCACTTATAACAGACTTTTGAATTATAAGACTGGCTGCTGTGCTTTTTTCCTATCATTAGCCTATACCTAAAACATAAAACATAAAACCTTTAAATGATAACCTATCTATCATTAGACTTTTTTATGTTATTAAATGATAGTAATATCTTGCTATTATCAATGAACATTAATTATTAAGTCTAAATAATAGAGGTGGCGTTATGACTGTTCGTATTTATGTGAGAGCCAGCACTAAGGATCAAGACGCTAAGAGAGCCTTGTCTGACTTGATTAGCTTTAGCCAAAGCTATGATGATAACCATGTTGAGTACGTAGAGCATTTCAGTGGTACAAAGTTAGATAGACCAGCACTCACTAAGTTACTCAATGATGCTGAGCAAGGCGATATATTGCTTGTTGAGAGTGTAGATAGATTGAGTAGATTGTCTCAGGATGATTTTGCTATCTTAAAGCAGCGCATCAAAGATAAAGGTTTGCGATTGGTGGTGGCTGATCTACCAACTACACATACGGTTAGCGAGGGTATGACAGGCGACATCCTTAGGGTAATTAACAATATGCTGATCGACTTATTAGCAACGATGGCAAAGCTTGATAACGATAAGCGTAGAGAACGTATTAAGCAGGGGTTGGCGAACAGTGGTTATAAGCCCACTGGTAAGAAGCCTAATACAACGAAACACAATCGTATTAAAGAATTAGCCAGTCAAAACAATATGACAAAAGAGGAGATCGCTAAGGCGGTTGGTGTTGGGGTAGCTACGGTTTATCGGGTGTTAAAGCAGGGCTAGACGACACTATGTCGGAGGGTCTCCAAACCCGGTACGGTTCACTCAAAAAATAGGAGCTTAGAGCTCCCATTTTTATGTTAGCTTTCTAAGTCTCTATGTTAATTTGAAGAATACTTCATCATAACTCCGAATACAGCTATATTTTTTTGATTTCTACAATATCATTTGATTCAATTAGCGATTGGATATTACCAAATAAACTTTGAATATAATCAGACGCTATATGGATATCTGGTGGTGTTCTAAAAAGTATGCTGGCGATAGAAGTCAATAAGAAATCTATGCTAAGTTCTCTGATTCTATAGGGCTTTCAAGGCTTCAAAAATTGTTCAAGTTTTAATCAGCATACTTTTTGACACACCACCAATTAGTTAACCGGACTTATAACAGCCTAATGCCATCTAAATAAGACCTAGACGATCACACCTGAAAGACAGGCGCGAATCCACCGCCTGGCGTACGGAAGTTAGTCACCTGACCTTGATACACACGCGCAGCAGGTAGTAACAGTTTTCCGCCATACGTATAAAGACGTATATCTACCTTTCTAGTCGTCACCACATCATCAATCTTTATTGATCGCTCTGTAGCAGGGATAAAGGTCTGCGCAATATAGCTTTCATCTAAAATAGTCTCGAATACGCGGCGGGTAATCTTGCTGCCACGGTAAACGCCCTTACTACCATAACCAGCTACTGGCTTAAAAAACAATTGTCTCCGAGTACGCCATAATTCTGCTGCATCCTCTTTTGTAACTATTCTGGTAGTTGGTACTGACTTTTTTAGATATTCTGCATCATCATCACCTAGTCCCCACGACTGCAAAGTTTGCGTATCGGATAGTAAAGTCAGGTTTTGCTTATTGGCCAACATAGCATGTACGCGGGGATTGGGTGTCACTACCACAGCACCCTCTAAATAAGCCTGCTTAAGCAATACATGGTCAGGGTCCTCAAATGCAAAGTCGACAAGCCGATTGTAAATCATATCGATTTTCTGGCCATGGGCTGTTAACGTACCGTCGATATACTCGAGTTCAGAGGGATCAAGTATCACAGTATCAATACCTCTAGCTTGGAGCAGTTGACAGGCTAACTCAAACTCTAAGAACATGAACTGACTCTCGGGGTCATTGTCCACAATGGCTATCCGATTGGGCATAGCAACAGCGGACTGTCGCTGCCATTCCTGTTTGAACATATCAAACACTGCTTCCTCGAACCTATCTAGCATTTGATTGGTTGCAGCGCTTTGCTCTGAGGGGTTGCAACAGCGTTTTTGTGCGCGAGCGAGCAACACATTCAGAAATGCGCCACCGGCATTAGTATTGACCTCGATGAGCTGAGGTCCATCGCTACCCAAGTGAAAGTCATAACCCATGAGGGCCCCTATTGGGCCTGGGTCGAAAGCAGCTATTTCTGGTGCCCACGACAGCACTTGCTCTTGATACAATGGCAGTTCGGCAGCTGACTCGATAGCCCTGACGATTCGCTCCATCGCCTCTATCTCTGTTTTGGGAACGAACACGGGTGTTGCTGAAAAAAGCTTATTAAGCTCGTTCGCTCCTATTGGATTGTTTCTAGTTTCTACCAATTGATCTTGAAGGCTTGTATTAAGCGCTTTACGATCAAGGGTAATGCAGTAGCACTCTTGGTTAAGTCGATTTGCAAGACCGTCATTTTTTTCGTTGTTATTAGTTGGGTGTTCCATTTAGAGTCCGTCGCTAAGTAGAGTACTCACGCTGACATACTCTAGTAAAAAGTAAAAAGTAAAAAGTAAAAAGTAAAAAGTAAAAAAGGTTCTTGGCGTGTTTAAGTAGTGCTAGCTACTTTCTAATGTTTCATTCCCTGAGACTAAATCATTATTTCGTTCATTTTTAATTAATATCTTTGCTAAGAGTAAACCCAGCTCAAATAATAGCCACATAGGAATCGCGAGCAATAGCATTGACACCCCATCGGGCGGTGTGACTACCGCTGACACAGCAAAACAACCGACGATGATATATCGGCGCTTACTCTCTAGACTCTGAGTGGATATGATACCGACCATTATCAATAATAAAGTAACCACTGGAATCTCAAAAGTCAGTCCAAATACCATAAATAACTTTAGCGCAAAGCTTAAATAACTGTCGATATCGGTCATAGGTATAACGTTTTGCGGGGCGAATAAAATAAAGAACTTCAATACGCCTTTGAGTACCACAAAGTAGGCAAAAGCGACACCAGAATAAAATAGGAATATCGAAGATATCAGCACTGGAATAGTGATTTTTTTCTCTTTTTTATATAATCCAGGCGCTATAAATGACCAAATTTGATACAGAATATACGGCATCACTACAAAGGCAGCAACGAAAATCGTCAAGCGAATAGGTGCCATAAAGTTCGAGGTAATATCAGTAGCAATCATAGTCGAATTCGCAGGCAGCTGCGCAACCAGAGGGTCTGATAAAAGATTGTAGAGCTCACGCGAAAACCCTACCAATGCTAAGAAGACGATCAAAACGGCTACGCATATTTTGATGAGATGCTTGCGTAATTCAATCAAATGCTCAGTAATAGGCATGTCGCTAAGCACATTCAGCACATTATCAGTCTCAACATTATGGGTAGCATCTGACGCCTTAGCATCTGTATTTGCTAACTTTCTTTGGCGACTTTTTTGCCGTTTAAATAGGCTCACTGATCCGCCTCCTGTTTAATGAACGAGGAGGTAGTATTCTGTTGATGGTCTTTATCATAAGGGGTGATTGACTGATGTGAAGCGTCTAGGCTTTGGTTCTGTGACTGCTCAAACTTTTGCATACTGCCACGCATTTCTGCTAATTCGCGCTTCATATCCGACTCGGTCTGACGGATTTTCGCAAGTTCATTTTGCATTTGTTGACGTGTTTCAGCTAGATCAAGCTCAGCTTCTATTTCAGATTGTAGAGTGGATACTGTACGGCGCAGTTTGGCATACCATTGCCCAGCGGTACGTGCGGCTTGCGGCAGTTTTTCTGGGCCCAATACGATTAAAGCAATGACGCCAAACAAGAGTAATTCGGAAAACCCAATATCAAACATAACAGTCACATATATTAATAGACTACTTAGTGCCGCTATTTATAAGCGGCGCGCTTCATACTTTAGGCTGGTCATCAGTGGAAATAGGGCTGATTTCCATATCATCAGCCTGATTACCTACACGCGTATTTAAATCATTACTTGCAGCTGGCGTACTATTTTCATGGCTAAGCACATGATTTTTGCGAGCATTCTCGGGTTCTTCATCTTTGACCGCTTCTTTAAAACCCTTCACCGCACCGCCTAAATCTTTACCTGCATTTTTAAGCTTGGCAGTACCAAATACGACCACCACTACGACCAATAAAATCAGCCAATGTGTAATAGAAAAGCTGCCCATAACGGTATCCTTATATTTTGTGATCTTGTTTAGACCAGTATGTGTCAGTGTGCTTTAGAACACTTTTTACCGTACCAGAATTATAGTTTCAAACGGCGCAATCGCAGCGCGTTAGCAATCACCGAGAATGACGACAAGCTCATCGCTGCCGCTGCTATCATCGGACTGAGCAGAAGCCCAAATATGGGATAGAGCACACCTGCGGCAATAGGAACACCAAGTGCATTGTAGATAAAGGCAAAAAACAGATTCTGTCTGATATTGCGCATGGTGGCGTGGCTAAGCTTATAAGCTTTGGCAATGCCCATTAAATCACCTTTTAGCAGGGTAATGCCCGCACTCTCCATCGCCACATCGGTACCGGTTCCCATAGCGATACCAACATTAGCTTGCGCTAGCGCTGGTGCGTCGTTGATACCATCACCCGCCATAGCGACCAATTTACCGCTGTCTTGCATTTCTTTGACGATACGGTTTTTATCCTCTGGTGAGACATCCGCATGAACTTCATCAATACCTAGTTTATTGGCGACTGCCTGCGCGGTTTTTTCGTTGTCACCGGTTAGCATCACAACTTTTAAACCTGCGTCATGAAGCAGTGAAATAGCCTCTTTAGTGCTTGGTTTAATAGGGTCAGCAACTGAAATAATACCAGCAGCTTTACCGTCTATAGCCACAAACATTACCGTTTCACCGTCTTTTCTACGGACATCAGCTTTAGTGGACAGCTCATTATCAAAACTATTTAGGCTTTCCATAAGCTTAGAGTTACCAATAGCGACTTTCTTACCATCGACCACGGCTTGTACGCCTTCGCCAGTAGTCGAATTAAAGTCAGTAGCTTTAGGAATAATGAGTGATCTTTCTTGAGCTGCTCTAACGATAGCTTCTGCTAAAGGATGCTCGCTAGCGCTTTCTACTGAGGCTACCAATGCGAGGAACTCGTCTTCATCTTGACCTACCTGCGCATCAATTGCGGTAAGCTCGGGCTTACCAGCGGTCAGTGTTCCGGTCTTGTCGACGACAATGGTATCGACTTTTTCCATACTCTCTAACGCTTCAGCATTTTTGATGAGGACGCCGTTTTGCGCGCCTTTGCCGGTACCAACCATAATGGACATCGGCGTCGCTAGACCAAGGGCACAAGGACAAGCAATAATCAGTACCGCAATCGCGTTAACCAAGGCATAGGCCATAGCGGGCTCAGGGCCGAATATCGCCCAGACAATAAAGGTTATGATAGAGGTGACAATAACAATAGGTACGAACCAACCCGCCACTTGATCTACCAAGCGCTGGATAGGCGCGCGGCTACGCTGGGCTTCAGCAACCATTTGTACAATTTTAGATAATACTGAATCTGCTCCAACATTGACCGCTTCGACTAATAGCGTTCCGGTGCCATTTACCGTACCACCAGTCACTGTATCTCCTGCTACTTTTGATACAGGGATTGGCTCACCCGTCACCATTGATTCATCAACACTACTATTACCATCGATCACTGTACCATCTACGGGTAGTTTCTCACCTGGTTTAACCCGTAGCTTATCGCCAGTGACGACCTCATCAAGCGAGACTTCGACTTCTTCACCGTTTTCATCGACACGTCTTGCGGTTGGTGGTGCGAGCTCAAGCAAAGCTCTAATCGCACCTGAAGTTTGGCTTCTGGCTTTGAGCTCTAATACTTGACCCAGTAGCACCAAGGTCACAATGACCGCTGCTGCTTCATAGTAGACTCCGACTTGACCAGAGGCATCTCTGAAACTGTCTGGGAAAATATCGGGAAAAAAGGTCGCGACAATACTAAAAATATAAGCAGCGCCTACGCCTATCGCAATCAAAGTAAACATATTTAGATTGCGGCTTTTTATAGACTGCCAGCCACGAACGAAAAACGGGGCGGCGCCCCAAAGCACTACAGGGGTCGCGAGCACTAACTCAGCCCATTGTAAAACCTGTGAAGGTATACCATACTGACTAAAGTCAACTCCAAACATACCGCTCATCACATATATTAATAGCGGTACAGTCAACACGGTACATATCCAAAAACGACGAGTCATGTCGTCAAGCTCTGAGGTGTCCTCTTCACCGATAGTAAGCGTTTCGGGCTCAAGCGCCATACCACATATCGGACAACCGCTATTTCTAACGTCTCTCACTTCAGGATGCATAGGACAGGTATATACCGTGCCATCGTAATCAGCAGGTACTTTATCGTATTTACCGCCTTTAACAGATTTTACTCCGCTACTATCAGTATCCTTTCCATGACAGCTAGCGTGACTATCATCTTTAGCAACTTCGTCTTCAGGTTTAAGAAACATGCCACATATTGGGCAGTCACTTTTTTCAACATCTCTTACTTCTGGATGCATAGGACAAATATAAATCGTGCCGTTATAATTTTCTGGTATCTTGTCGTACTTATTGCCTTCGACAGACTTTAACTCAGTACTATTATTAGCATCCGCTTTATGACAATGCGCATGACTGCCCTCATTACTGTTGGATTCAGCAACCTCGTCTTCAGGTTTGAGAAACATGCCGCATATCGGACAATCGCTCTTCTCAGTATCTCTAACCTCAGGATGCATAGGACAAATATAGACCTTACCGCTATAATTTTCCGGTACTTTATCGTACTGACCACCTTTGATAGATTTTTCATCGGCAATATGTTTCATAAAACCACTCCTTGAAGACAATAAATATTGATAATAAGTACAACTCTTAAAGCACTATCATCAATCCTCGATTGCTATTCATCTAATCATTAATCTAAAAACCTCTAAAAAATAATTTCTATACTTTTCAATTGGAATTTAGTTTTTATCACGCAAATACTTGAGCAGTGCCATGATTGTTAGTACTAGTACTGCGAAAAATAGTAGGGTGAATAACAAACAGATAAGCATCATAACCCAGCCCATGCTATACATCATTGAGCCGTTCATCATGCCATGCATTGACCCATTCATTATGATTTCTCCTCAGTCTAAACTGTGATCACTCCAACTCTTCAATTAATTTTTACTCGAACCGAAGAGGTTTACTGACTGTTAATATATCAATATCTTTAGCGCACTTTGGCGAACCAACGGTATAATGGCACGAATAAGATTGCGAAATACCAACCGTAAAGATACGATTCGACAAACCCAATTAGAAAACCTGTCCACTTCAACCACTCAAAGCCAGGTAGCAGAGGCGCCCAAGCTTCGTGCATCGCTATCTGTTCGGGTGCGAGTAAACCAAACCCTATGCATAATAGATAACTAATAAGTAGAAACAACGATACACTATTGCCAACAGGGGCAATCCTTAAAGTACTTGTTGTTAAGTTTGATTTGACCATCTTAGTAATCCTCACTATTGTATGATGTGGTTCAAGCTCAAGATAACCAATCGTATCTAACCATGCTAACTCTAAGGATTTGTATGAATTAAAGCTTTATCCTGTATTGATATTACTTTTTAACTCGTGCGGCGGCGGCAAGTTGACGCCATTGACCCCATTGAGGAATAAACATTGGCACTTGCTGTTTGTAAGCAAGGTAGTCTTTACCAAACTCTTCAAACATATGCCGTTCCTCACGTCGAGCTAACCATGTGTATACAAGCACAATCACTGGAAACAGACCGATTGAAAACAGAGTTGGCCAATGCACCACACCCTCACCGAACAGTGCAATAAACAACCCGGTGTACTGAGGATGACGTACGTAGGCATAGAGTCCATCAGTTACTAAACGATTTTCCCCTCGTGCTTTGTGGACTTGGCGCCAACCTTGAGCAAAAAGACCGACTCCTAAAAATGCAATAGCATAGCCGAGTAGCATTGAGATCATCATGCCTGTCTCACCTAAACCAACAAGGGTCGACCATAAGCTAGCGCTGACATATTGGCTGTCCAAACCAAAAAACCGTACTAATAAATATATAGTGAGCGGAAAGCCATACATTTCTGCGTAAAGTGCAATAATGAAAGCCTGAACTACACCAGCACCCGCCCATTCACGCCAGTTCTTTGGTGCGAAATAACGGTAAAAGAACCAAGAAATCAGAACAATAACAATTAGTGCGAGACCCCAAGTTCCAGCGTGATTAAATGACTCATTCATAGCTTACTTTCCCTGTTGTCTTTATGAATATCGTATTGCATGAAATCAATTCTTGAAGATAGTAAGCAGACGCTTAAATCTATGCAATTTTTAACCAAACAATTTTCTGTAAACTCTTTGATGTTACTGTCAATGATGGTCTGCAAGCGTATCTTTTTCGATAGCTTTTTTCCTCGCTGAAGATTTCAGGTAAACCTGCTCAGCCACAGCAATCACTACAATAGTGACGACTGCTACGCCAAGTACGAATGGATCTGAGTTTAGTTTAATCCAGACAAAACCGCCGAGAACCAACAGGTCAAGAAGTATGGCCACTATAGGCACCCACATCACCGCCTTTATATCCTGACGAAGGTATCGCAAAACACCCCAATGAATGGCGATATCCATAATTAGATAGAAAACAATGCCAAGCGCTGCAATTCGTGATAAGTCAAATAACGTCGTAAAAGCTAAACCCAACACCACAGTATAGACCAACGTATGTTTTTGAACGCTTCCCGGCATTCCCAAATGACGATGAGGCACCAGCTTCATCTCAGTCAACATAGCAAGCATACGAGAGACTGCGAAGATGCTAGCAAGGAGGCCGCCAGCGGTAGCTACCATTGCGATTGCAACTGTGAACCATAGACCATAGTCGCCAAGTGCTGGGCGTGCGGCGGCAGCCAAGGAGTAATCTTTAGTTTCGATGATTTCGGCAAGAGATAGATTACTAGACACCGCTAAACCGACTAGAGTGTAAATAACTACGCATATTGCGATTGATATTACAATGGCACGGCCGACGTTGCGATGAGGATTTTTTACTTCCGAGCCACTGTTGGTAATCGTGGTAAAGCCTTTAAATGCCAGTATGCCTAGCGCCGTTGCGCCAAGAAAGTCACCAACAGTATTAGTGTCACCTAATGTAGAAGAATCAACTGCAAAGCTATCAGCTAGCCAGATACCAACCAACCCGAATATAAGAATACCGACAATTTTTATAATACCGATAACCGATGCAACCCCCTGAATCCAACGATTACCAAGTAAATTGATAAAGAACGCAGCAAGAATAAGCGCGGCGCCAAGGATGGATACCATGCGACCGCTGTCATCGCCACCGAATAACTGCATAGTGTATGACCCGAACGTCCGGGCCAAAAAGCTCTGCGCTATAACCATGGAGAAATACATCAGCATGGCATTAAATCCAGTCGGTAAACGATCTCCGTATGCCTGATGCAGGTACATTGCAACACCGCCAGCCGACGGGTAAGCGTTAGAGATTTTGATATAAGAATAGGCACTAAAAGAAACAACGATTGCGGCGGCTAGAAAAGCAAGTGGGAAAAGCGAACCCGTCATCTGAGCCATCTGACCGGTCAGAGCGAAAATACCAGCACCGATCATGACACCGGTACCTAGCATAACTGTTCCTGATAATGTCAAACTATCCTTCTGATAGCGAGTCGCTCTATCTTGCTTCATACTTATTCGACCTTAATCTATTTCTTCGTAGAACTTCAGTTTTACAGGTTATTTTTGAAGTAAGGAGTAGGTATAGTTAGAATTAAAAGACGCGATATAGTAAATAGTTTTTAAAGAAGAGCTTACTTATTGGTATCATAATATATTATTCCAACTCTTCAATAAGCGCTTGCATCTCAGCGATTTCACGTCTTTGGGCTTCGATAATGTCATCAGCAAGCTGACGTACACGTGGATCTTCGATATCAGCACGCGAACTGGTCAAAATAGCAATCGAGTGATGCGGTATCATCGCTTGCATCCAGTCCACCTGATCGACGGTTTGCTGTGAGCGTACGCCCCAAAGACCAAAGGCAAATAAAACTACGCTAACCCCATAAACCATCAAGTTTATCTTGGTTTTTTTATACATATTAGTCATAAAGGCGAGCATGATAATTGCCATTACCGCGCCCATATACAGCGCCATATAAGCACGGGTCTCACTAAAATAGACGTGATCCCATTTATACGTATTAAAGTACATCATGATGTACATGACGATGGTGGAGGTCAGAATCATCAGACCAAATTTGACATAAGGATTCATTTTTTGCTTATGGTTCATATCGTTGTTCATGCGATTACTCCTTTTTTATAGTTATATGGTTAAGCCAATTTAAAATTGATCTTTAGTTGCTTAGTCAAACCATTAATATACTTATTAAATTTAGCTAAATAAGAATTTAACAAAAAAGCACCTGTTAAAAGGTGCTTTTTTAGTCGTTATCACGTTAGTAATAGTATCAATGTTCATACTAATGTTAAACGTAGCACTTTAAATAATGAGATATTTGTGCATTTAGAACTAGAAACCTAGAACCAAAACATCACACCAGCAGTCAGACTATTAGAATCAACGTCTTCGTCCTCTTGACGACGTAAGTCTCGTGCATCCCCTAAGGCTGATGCATAACTAAAACCAACGTAGGGTGATAATTGACGACTTAGGGTTTCATAAGCTAACCGAACTTCAGTTTCAAGCTCATTAAAACCTTTAGTAATACCGTTGTCAGTATCATCTTTACTGAAAGCAGTCAACTGCACTTCTGGTCTGACCACCCAACGCTGATCTAAGCGCCACTCGTACGCTGTCCCAAGATCAAGCTGGACTTGACCATCAGTATATAGATAAGCTCTTGCGTCAGTCTCAACGAAGTACGGCGCCGTACCAACAATGCCTGCCATGATTGCGGACTTATCGTTTTCAGTATTATAAGCAATACCCGCTTCTCCATTCCAGAAGATACCGAGCGGCTTCCAATAAGCGAGTGAGGTTAAGCTATCGATCTCTTTATCATCGTTAGTTTGAGCACTACCTTCACTGCGTAGAGTGACACGATTACTATCAGTACCGTACCACGTATCAAACTCAAAATCGATTTGGTCATTCTCAAACTGATAGCCCAAAGTTTCTACTGACACACCCCATAACGGTAAGCTACCCATCATTACCGGTTTACCATACTGTCCATAGTCAACACCATTTGAGTAGTCGGGACTACGAGCATTAGGAGGTGGTTCGCCGCCTTGCATTCCAGACATATCCATATTCATACTGCTATGATCCATACCTGACATATCCATGCCACTATGATCCATATCTGACATGTCACCTGACATATCCATACCACTGTGATCCATATCCGACATATCGCCTGACATATCCATACCACTATGATCCATATCCGACATATCGCCTGACATATCCATGCCACTATGGTCCATATCTGACATATTGCCCGACATATCCATGCTGCTGTGATCCATATCTGACATATCCATACCAGACATGTCCATACTGCCATGATCCATGTTCGACATCTCAGCAGCGTTTGCTAAAGGTGACATTAGTAGCATCAAAGATGACATGCCAATAAACGGTAGACCTACTTTATATATTTTCATAATAAGGCTCATATTCGAAGGTTTATTAAACAACGGCAACTTCTCTAAACATCCCTGCTTCCATGTGATAGAGCAAGTGGCAATGCCATGCCCATCTGCCAGCTTCTCCGGTGACATCAAAGCTTATCTTTTGTGCAGGCTGTACCATTATCGTATGCTTACGTACTTGAAACTCACCTGAAGGCATCCGCAAATCGCTCCACATACCATGCAGATGCATAGGGTGGTTCATCATAGTGTCATTGACTAAGGTAATACGCACACGCTCGCCCGGTTTGATATTGACAGGCGGCGCATCCTTAAACATAATACCGTCTAACGCCCAGATATAGCGCTCCATATTACCGGTTAGATGTATTTCAATCTCTCGAGTGGGTTTGCGCTGCTCTGCCATTATCTCATCGCCGACAGAATGCAGTTGGTTATAGGTTAAAACCTTACGATTAATATCACGCAAATTAATACCCGGATCATCGAGATTCATCCGTGGACTATCGACGCGCATGTCGGTCTTAAAGTCATATTCGGTCTTAGCATGACGGGCATCATAGCCATTAGCACCCATAGCCCCCATCATATCGGACATAGTTAGCCACTCAACATCATCCATAGCAGGTATGGCAGCGCGAGCGCCTCTTTTAGTGGCAAGCGTGGTTGCGACAAAGCCGGTGCGATCGATGTTTTGGGCAAATATGGTATGCGCGTCACGGGTTGGGGTGACGATGACGTCATAAGTCTCGGCCACCCCGATACGGAAGTCATCGACATCAACGGGCGCGACATCAATCCCATCCGTCGCGACGACTTTCATTTTTAGGCCGGGGATGCGTACATCAAATATCGTCTGCGCTGAACCATTAATAAAACGTAGTTTGACAGGCTGTCCAGCCTTGACAAGTTGCGTCCAGTTAGCCGCTGTCGTTTTACCATTCATAAGATAAGTAAACGTGGTCTCACCAGATAAATCAGTAAAATCAGTCGGCATCATGCGCATCTGGTTCCACATTTTACGTTTATCATAAGCCGCCTCAAGATCCGTAGCGGCAATATCGGACAATAGCTTTTTAAAGTCTGGCAGATGATAATTATCAAAGTCAGCACGCTGCTTAAGTAGTTTTAGCAGATTATGCGGATCGCGATGCGTCCAATCACTAAGCAGGATAACGTGATCTTCCTCAATAGGATAGCGTTCGCGCCCTTTAGGTTCAATCACAATAGCCCCGCGCATACCGGTTTGTTCTTGGAATCCAGTGTGCGAGTGATACCAATAAGTGCCTGACTGTGTCAGTTTAAATTTGTACGTGAAGGTGCTACCCGCAGGAATACCATCAAAACTGATACCCGGTACGCCATCCATCTCAAAAGGTACGAGCAGACCATGCCAATGTATAGAGGTCGACTCATTCAGCTGATTATGGACTCGAATGGTGACCGTATCGCCTTCTTGCATCTTAAGCGTTGGCGCAGGCAGTGAGTCATTTATCAGCGTTGCCATGCTTGACTTGCCGTTGACCGTTATCATCTTCTCACTGACATAAAGATCAAATTCATTACCCGTTAGTATAGGTACAATGTGATCGGCTCTATCACTATTGACTACGACATTTTGGCTTTTAGTTAAAGCACTATTAGCCATCGTCGGTAGTGTGGATAGCATCGACGCGCCGAGCAAGGTGGATGACCCTGTCAAAAAACGCCTGCGGTTAAATCTGTTTTTATTCATAATATTGACCTAAGTTAATCCATGAAATGAGAGTTGAACTTATATATCTGATAACTTATTAATAGAACTACATCTGCTGCGCTGGCGACTCAATAGCCGCATACACTTGAGTGCTGCCATCCTTGTTCAATTGCATGACTTTATAGGGCATAAATTTATCTTGATATTCCATGCCCGGACTACCAACTGGCATACTCGGTACCGCAAGACCGATGGAATCAGTTGGCGGATTGGCTAGAAACTGTGCCATGTATTTGGCAGGAACGTGACCTTCAAAAACATAACCATTAGTAGTGACGGTGGTATGACAAGAGCGCATTTGCTGCGGGACACCGTAACGCTCTTTAAATAAAGATAAATCTGTAACGTCTTGCGCAGTTGCGCTTAGACCATGACCTTCGGCATAGCCTACCCATTCTTTGCAGCAGCCACAATTAGCATCTTTGTAAACTGTAGCCGAGACGTTTTGTAGAATTGTCGACCCAGTACCTGAATTAGCACTGACAGACATCATTTGCGGTTGTGGTTGCTCTATTTGAGCACTTTTGGTGGCAAGCGTTGGCTCAGTTTGAGTAGAATTTGAAACACTAGTATCGGGCTGACTACAAGCCATTACTGTTGACGTTGCTACTAGTAAAAGAGCAGAAGCTGATACCTTTTTATGTCCATTGCCCATTATATTTATATAGCGTCTCATAACTTACTCCTAAGCGTCTGCTTATCTGTTGAACCTTCTAAAGATTTATACCCTATAACTAAGTGTAGTATAGGCAAAGTTTAAATCCCAAAAGGCAGCACTATTTAGCACTGCGCTTTTATAAAGGAATATGGAAGAATTAATGCTGCATTCCAGATCCATCATCCGACATATTCATATCACCGTCAAATGACATGTCCATCATATCGCCATCTATCCTAGTGGTTAGCATCGTGTATTGGCTTTCATCTAATTCAGGTAACGATCTAATGAAGGCTACCATTGCCCACATTCTAGCGTCATCATGGGACGCGCCCCACGCAGGCATTCCAGATGCCATAATACCGTGCTTAATTGCCCAAAAGCCTTGCTTTGCACCGTCTTCTGTTTGATAACGTTTGACAATATCAGCCTTGGTAAAGTTGGGCGGCTTTGGATACAAGCCCTCACTAAAGTCAGTTTGTGCCACTCCCGGAGACAAGTGACAGCCTGCACACATATCCTTATAGTCCGCGCCACCAGAACTGATTAGCTCAGCCTTCTCTAAATCTGGTACCACAATATCTTTACTGGCATTTTCTATGGAACGATTGCGAGCAGTTTCTAAAAAGCTAAACATCATTGGGCTATGCTCTTGGTCAGCTCCCACATTGACAACGCCACTAGTAACAACCGCAAACACGCTAACGATTGCCACAAATACGGTAAAGAGCGCACCCAATAAAAATTTCATATGTTTTCCTAACAATTTATTTCCGTTAAGTGTTGACTGCTATTTAACAGAGCTAAAATTTTTAAGATTTACTGTCGTTAGTAACGCAGTGTTTTTGGTACATTTGCTTCATTTTACCCATGTTAGCCATCATCGCTTTCATGGCAGGATCGCTCATGTCCATCTTACTATGATCCATTTTTCCCATCATATCCATATGCTTTTGCATTTTTTCACAGTTCATTTGATCTTTTTCAGCATGCATTTTAGGGTCATGTGCTAGAGCTGAGGTTGAAACGACTAGAGCGACGGCAGTGGCTACGATTGCTTTAGGTAAAGACTTTGATTTAAAGAGTGACATGGTTAATCCTTAATTGATTTAGTTGAGGGTACATAAAGCTTTAGGATATTAATTCAGTCTAAAGCATAACTTATTGATTCTGACAGAGAGATGACAGCAAGATGACAATATTGTCATCTTACTACTTTTATATTTTAATGCGCGATATATTCATTTAATATGGCTTCAGCATTGCTATCACGATCGTTACCATATTTTTTCACAAAATACTTTTCAGACTGCAAATGTTGATCTTGATGTTGAACCTGACAAGCCACTCTGGCGTCGACATAACTTTTCTTTTGCTCTTTGGACATTTGTGCATCATTATGATCTGCGTTTCTTGCAAAACTAGTGAGCGCATCACAATTACCGAGAACAGAAGCATCTAAGTTTGTGGTATGCGCATTGGCCGCTGACATGCCCACTAACATCGATACTGAAAGCAAAGCTGCTTTTTTTAATGAACGATAGCTTTTCATATAACATCCTTAATAAATTATTAAATATTGAAACTAATTACCTGTAGTAATAATTCATAGTAGCTACTCGTATCAAGAATGAGCCGCTATGTACTATAGGTATAGATTAACAAACGAAGACTGACCATTTGATGACGAGCGCATGACATCTTTGTCAGATACCAGTCCGTTTTGTCATTTATATTGATTTGGGTATTATAAAATCATAATTATATTGAAGGATTACTATGAAAGTACTACTAGTAGAAGATGAATTAAAACTCGGCGAATATGTAAAAAAAGGCTTAAGTGAAGCAGGCTTCATTGTTGATCATCAGCTGACAGGTTTAGATGGCTACCATGCTATGATGACTGAAGAGTTTAGCGTGATACTCATGGATGTTATGCTGCCTGATGTTAGCGGTTTTGAGCTAGTACGTAATTACCGAGCGGCTGGCAAGCATACGCCAGTGTTATTTCTAACCGCAAAAGATGATTTAGATGACAAAATCAAGGGGATTGAGATTGGCGGTGATGATTATCTGACCAAACCTTTTGCCTTTGCAGAGTTAATAGTCAGGATAAAAAGCTTATTACGACGCGCCAATCAAGCCGACTATAAAAGTACGCTCATGCAAATAGCGGATCTCAAAATGGACATTGCCAAGCGCACTGTACATAGAGGAGACACGCCCATTAAACTAACCGCAAAAGAGTTCTCCCTATTACAGTTTCTATTAGAGCGCCGCGGTGAAGTATTACCACGATCAATCATTGCTTCACAAGTATGGGATATGAACTTTGATAACGATACTAATGTGATTGATGTGGCAATAAGACGTCTGCGTATAAAAATAGACGATGAGTTTGATACCAAGCTAATTCATACTGTGCGTGGCATGGGCTACCGATTAGATGCTGTCGACGTTTCAGCTAGTAATAAAGCTGCCAGCGAAACGGAAGATAGCCAATATGATAAATAGATTGGACAATCGACGCTTACCCTTACTATGGCGAACTGTGTTTTTATTGACGATATTTGTCGTTTTATCGCAGTTGATAATCTATATCTGGGTACAGCACTCTGTTAAAAGCCATTTTGAGCAAATGGATGCTGAAATCATTACCCACGCAGCCTTTAATCTACGTAAGCGCGTAACAGAGGCGGATAACCAAATAGCCTCTCAGACACTACCTAAGCCTCAAAGTCCATCAAACACTCAACAACCGCTAAGCTCGAAAGCTTCTTCAAATCTACTTCCTACAATAGCCACAGAAAATGATGATCACCTGCATTCATCAGCGCTAGATTACGATCTAAAAACTATCATTGCTGATAAAGAGGGGCGATTGCTATCTAGTACTCCCAAAAACTTTGCTAATGAATTAAGTGCCGACTTTAACCTATTATCATTACAGCAAAATCATGATGACAGACAGTTTGTAATAAATATTAAAGACAGACGTTATCGAGCTATGGTTATTGGAGACGATGACATGCTTGCCCTTATCGCCTTACCCATTGACGTGCATCATCAGTATTTATTACAGTTTAACCGTCAACTTAGTCTGATCCTATTTGCCATCACACTACTGTTGGTTTCAATAGCAGCCTTAAGCGTGTATTGGGGTTTTGCCCCTTTATCCACTATCGTGCAAAGGATGAAAGGTATTCATCCTGAAAGATTGAGCGAAAGAGTAATAGTTAGTGATATGCCATTAGAGCTAAGACCTTTAGCAGAATCCTATAACTCGATGATGGCTAAGCTTGAAAGCAATTTTGAGTCGTTGTCGCGATTTTCAGACAATATCGCGCATGAGCTACGCACGCCAATAGCGACGCTGATTACGCAAACGCAAGTCATGTTAAATAAGCCTAGAGAGGAAGAGGAATATGTCGAACAATTACATCAGCAACATGACACCTTAGAGCAATTATCGGCGATGATTAACAACATGCTACTGCTAGCAAAAACCCAAAAAGGACTGAGTGATTCGCAAGTGACTACTGTAGATACTGAGGTCCTAATCAATAAGCTGTTAGATTACTTTGAAATGATTGCCGAGGATCGTGAGATAATCTTTGAAAAATCGGGTGATTTTAAAACAGTACTAGGTGATAAAGGCTTATTGCAACGGCTGTTTGCCAACCTGATGTCAAATGCGATTTATTATGCGGCTAGTAATAGCACTATTATGATATCCGCTACTGTCCTCACTTCAAGCACCTCGCTTAATGCGCCAAAAGACGATATTCAATCCCCAGAGCAGCTCTGGTTAAGAATAACTATGACCAACCGTCTAGACAAACCATTAAATCAGATTGAAGCCGATAAACTGTTTGAGCGATTCTATCGTCATGATAAAACGAATACGATGCATTCAGGAACAGGCTTAGGCTTATCTATTGTGCAAGCTATCGCCAATGCTCATAATGGCAAAGTTAGTATTACTATCAAAGATGAGTGTCTTTTTGAGGTTGCTGTAAAGTTGTTGATTGCCAGGTAGTAAATACCTTCATACGAGCCCATCCCGAATTCTGTGTAACTGCCGTCTAGATTAAATGCTTACTAATACGGTCATCAAACATAATCATAAAGCGATTTAAAGCAGACGTCCAGTTACGGATTGGCATCGACCACTTTTTAGAGGCCTGCTGGGTTGCCAGATATACTACCTTGAATGCTGCCTTGCCTGATCAGAGGGGAACACCTTACGCTTATTCACCGCCGTTCGAATCACACTGTTTAGCGACTCAATAGCATTGGTGGTATAGATCACTCTTCTGATGTCTTTCGGGTACTCAAAGAACACCGTTAAGCCCTCCCAGTTATTACGCCAAGACTTAACCACGTGCGGATAGTCCTTACCCCAAGTATCATCAAAGTGCTCAAGATTGGCCTCTGCTATCTCAAGCGTATCAGCACCGTAGATGGCCTTTAAATCAGCCGCTACGGCCTTCTTATCCATCCATGGCACAAACTTCATGGAGTAACGCACCATATGCACGATACACAGCTGAACCTGAGCGTTGGGGTAAACGGTGTTGATGGCATCAGGGAAGCCTTTTAAACCATCGACACAGGCAATGAGAATATCTTGTACCCCGCGGTTTTGTAGTTCAGTAAGAACACCCAGCCAGAATTTAGCGCCCTCATTCTCTGATAGCCACATGCCAAGCAGCTCTTTTTTACCGTTAAGAGCAACACCTAAGGCCAGATAGATAGCTTTGTTGATGATCTGCTTGTCTTGACGTATCTTCACGACGATGCAGTCTAAGTAGACGATAGGATAGACGCTGCTCAGTGGCCGGTTCTGCCAAGCGGTGATGTCATCCAAGATGTTGTCAGTGACTCTGGAAACCAAGCTGCTTGAGATGTCGACGTCGTAGATGTCCTTGATGGTTTCGACAATCTCAGTAGTGGTTTGACCTTTGGCGTATGAGCGAGGATCAGCAAGTGTCTGGGAGACACTTGCCCGAAGCGCAAGACGGAAGGCTATGCCTGTAGTGAAATATAATTTTGTCATCAAGACCTGAAATACGGGTTTGATGCTTACTGACAAGTACAGGCTCAAAGCTACTGTCGCGGTCTCTGGGGGTGGAGATCTCAAGCTCGCCTGTGTCGCTACGGACTCTCTTTTTAGTGTGCCCATTGCGCTTATTAGGCCTGTCTGCCTTTTCATGCTTGGGGTAGCCGAGATGCTCTTCCATTTCTGCTTCTAGGGCAGTGTCGATGAAGGACTGCATGAGCTGCTTTTGAAAGTCTTTGATGTCATCGAAGCTTTTCATGCTGCTGGCCATTTGCTCAGCCAGTTTCTTGATGTCAGATTGGTTAGTCATTGCTTATTCTCCTGTTAGTGGATTATAAGCAGTTACACACTTTTTAGGAAAGGCTCGAGTGAAGCAGGTTATGATCTAGATAGTAACAAGCTTCTAAAGTCCTTAGGGTAAGTCTCTCATCTCGGAAATAAGCTGTCTAGAACCACTCCCAGGCTCAGGCGGCTTATACATTTTGCTATAGCTAAGTACCGAAAGCTATCGAAGGCTTTGCAGTTATCATTCATACTAATTCATAGAGAATCACATAGCGTACAAAGCCTTTTTATCAGCTTTTAAGAGTATACGGAATTATACGGTAGAAATGAGTATAACTTTGCTATCGAGAGCACCCATCCTTACGGACTCACTTCAATTACTTTTCAAATACCTGATAGCTTGCTAAACACAGCACTTTCTAAATATTTACGCTTATAAAAGTGATGTTGAACTTAGTATGGCATACTTATTTTATCTCAAATTACTTTATAGATATTTTAGATAAAATCTCATGTCCACTAATATAAAGTTCATTAGACATGCACATCTCACTCCATCCCTTCCAGTAACTATTAGCTTTCTTTGAATACATTGACCTATCCCAAATATCTTCAATCCAAGAATTGTGACGATACTTATCAATTACTTTGATCGGATTTTGTTTGGCCCAAATTAATTCGTTAAAGTCTGGTTCTGAAACTATTGCTCCTCTGATCTTTGAGATATGGTACTTACAAAGATACTTTAATGTTAAGGATAGGAGCGCTCTGTCTTCAGAGCCACCTATACCTACTTTGTCACTGACATGCACACGAGAGTCTAGAATCAAACCATGCCAACTATCGTAATGCTTGATAATAACTAGTTCACCGTTTTCAGTATTGTTCCGAGCAAACCAGACCAACTTAACCACATCTTCATTATTACCTTTTAATAAGCTTCTAGCATTCTCTTCAATATCATAACCAAACTCAAATGTTTCTTTTGCGAAAGGCCTTCCTTCATCATGAACGAGCCAATTCTTTTGGCATCCAAAGTATGTGGCTAATTTTTCTAATTCGTTAAACGATGGCTCTTTTCGCCCTTCAAACCAATCCTCAGTAACGCCCACACTATTGTATCCCAGGGCCTCAGCAACTCTAGAAATACTTGGGGTATGAAAACTATCAGTTGCCTTAGCTTCACTCAAGAGGAAATTTAGTTTGCCAGATAGTAGATTTAAGCGATCGCTACGTAAATGAGCATCAAAAAAACTCTTTAAATCGTCGATAGCTTCGATATAACTTCCTTCTTGACCTTCAAAAGATTTTTCTAGTCGATACTGTGCCTCGGCATTAATTGAACGTCCACTAACTTTTGAGGCATCGGAGATCAGGGCTTTCAATTCAGTAGGAATTCTTAAATTAAACTGCACATTTTTTGACATTTTAAAGCCCAAATAGAATATTGAATTTAAAACAAATAATATTACCATAAGGAACTTGCGGCAATGATAGCATAATGCTATCATATTATGTAACAAACCCTAAAGAGGTAAATACATGTCAAATCAGAAGGTTCAGATGAACGTCCGGGTACCTAAAGAACTTAAGAATTTTGCCATAAATGATGCAAAGAACCAGTTCCATTCGTTATCTCAATATATAGAAAAGCTTATGTTTAAAGCCAAAGAACTCAGTGAACTAGAAAAGAGATGAAACCTTCTCTTAAAGACCTTTTTGACTCTAATGCAAAAGTAATTTATCTAAGACGGTTTAGATTGCAGAATGCAAATTGGTCAAAGACTGCTCAGGCTAATGATTACGATTACACTTTTAGCTCTTTAGCTAACTCAGATTATCACTTCAGAATGCCTGTTATCATTCAATCAGATGGTTTACCTTGGAAAATAGGTAACCTATATCTCATGGGACAACTAGACACTCCTGCGCTTTCAAATATGAAAACGTTATCCGCAAGAGCTATCCACCTAAAATACTATCTACAGTACCTAGAACATAGTAACCAACACTTTTTAGACTTACCTACCCAGTATCAGCAAAGGGTTCCTCGCAAATTCAAAGCTTTTTTACAGGCTGTAATAGAACAGCACGACTTTAGCTCTCAATACATTAATAACATTCTGTCCTCTGTTGCTCATTTCTATAATTATATACAGCATCAATCATTCGTATCTCAGTCTGATATAGAGAATAAGCCCTTTAGAGAAAGGAAGGTTTCTATACCTATTCATAATAATGTAGGAATAATGAGGAATATTAGTGTTATTACAAATGATCTCAAGCTAAGAAGCAGCAGAAAACCCTTACCATCACTAGGTAAGTTGAGAGATGGAGGCAGTCTGCGTCCTTTAAGCTCTGAAGAACAAGAAATTATTTTCAGGGCATTTGATAAAAACTATGCGTCAATAGAGTTAGAGCTAATGATAAGAATAGCTCTCGGAACAGGAGCTAGACAACAAAGCGTATGCACTCTCTCTATTGCTTGTATCAAAACTGCTCTCGACTACTTAGAACAAAATGCTGATTCAAATTATGCCGTGATAAATACTGGATATAAATACAGAACAGACTCAAAGTGTGGGAGACTAAACCGCTTAATGTTTTCACGTAACCTAATTGATCATTTAGCAACATATATAGATTGCGAAAGAGCGGAACATAGAAGACAAAATATAAACAGCTTTTATGCAAATACTGACGACAACTATGTGTTTTTAACTCGAACTGGAAACCCCTATTTAACTGCTGAAAGAGAAATTATAGATCGTAACAACCCTAAACCAGTTTGGAACACTGAAGCGCCCGTCATGGTACCTAAAAACGGCCAATCTTTAAGAAATGAATTAAAAAAATTCATTTCCAAGGTTCAAAAATTTGAACCAAGTCTTCAAAATTTTTCATTCCATGATTTGCGTGCTACCTATGGGATGAATATCGTAAGAAACCTTAGAGCTAAGGAATACCCTGACTCTAAGATATTTGATCATGTCAGACAAAGGTTAAACCATAGAAGCCTAACAACCACTGAGGCCTATCTAAAATTCGACTCGGAAGTAAAAGAATTCAATGATATACAAGATACGTTCGGCGTAACATTTGATAAGAGCAAATATAATGTCTAATTCTTTCAATGACAGGCAGCTTATTGAGATAAGCACTAAGCAAATAGAAGATATCGTTGATCCTCAATACACAGTAATTGTAGGTTCAAGAGCTGATGGTGTGTCCTTTAAAGTCGATATTGGTAGAGTCTGCTATACCAATAGAGAGAACGATTCTGGTCATTCCCGAGATAAAACTAAGAGCTATATTACGGGCCTAGTTGATGAATCAACATTGTCTATAGAACGTGTAGAATGGTTGAGAAGGTACCTTAGGGAAATCCTTCAAAAAGGGTTGAGAGATGAAACGGTGCGAGGTTACCTTCATAATTTAAGATATTTTTTTGATTTTTGTGATTTTGAAGGCTCTAAGCCTCTTACTTTAGATGATTTAGCATCTAATTATAAATATTATCAAATTAATCTCTATCAAAAGGCGCGTTTAAGTGGTGCAAAATCTATAAGCACTACAACTCTTTATGACAAGCTAAATACTGCAAGAGATTTCATAAAAATCGCTTATAACTTATCTGATATCGATATACTTAGTATTATTCCCAAGCATCGTCATATGGGGCATAACAGTAAAGAAAGAGACTCCTCATTAGAAGACTTCAAAAACTTCTTACAAACCTGCATTACATACTTTAATGAATTCTCATACGCCATATTAAATAAAATCTACCCTATACCTATTACTTTAGCAAAATCATCAAGTAATGATTATTATTGGGATTCAACTAGAAAATATGGCATAAAGAAACTACCTAATTGCTTCTACAATAGTGGTGAACCCTTACCCTTTAATGAGGTAAAAAATGTTTTATCAAATTATTATAATTGTGAGCGTACTAAAAAAGATTTCTATAAAAACACATTAATAAACAACAGAAATACATGGATTAATGAGAATTTAGACTCTAGAAAAATTTATGCTTATAACCTATGTACATATTGCTTTTATTACATTTACCTTTCTTTCACTGCTGCTAATATACAACCCACACTTGATTTGAAAATATCTGATTTAAATTTGGAAGACCTTGGCTTATCAACTTTTGCTAGAAAACATAAATATCGAGCAGGTAGACAGATTGAATTTTCCGCTCCTTCTCACTTAAAACGTTATCTCATACAGTATTTGAAACTTAGAGAGTGGGTTGATAACCTTCATCTTCCTGGAGACTGTCAAGAATACTTGTTTGTGCGTATTGGAGAACATCGTCACTTAAAGCGTTTTGCACGTAGCTCTGTCAGTTCTATTGACGACAATACTCCACTTTTTAAAGGGGTTAAAAGGGTTACTGCTAGAGACATTAGAAACCTATGTGCGGAATACTACATAAAACATTCTAAAGGAAATTTGTCATTAGTAGCTAGGAAGTTGAATAACTCTTTAACTACAGTAGCTAAATCTTACACTTCGATCGATATTGAGTCTCAAGCAATAGAGATGAATCATTATCACGAAAAAATGATTACCGCAGTTCTTAGGTCTAATCGAACTAATGAACAAACTATATCTATCAAGACTTCAACTAACTATGATACGGAGAAAATACCAGCAGGATCTTGTTCTAACCTATCAGACAACGATCCTGTTAAGGCATTGGGCTTTAATAATGAAGCTCCCAACCCTTCCTGTGCTACATTTGAAAGTTGTTTGTTCTGTGAATTTTTTGCAATTCATATAGATTTTGAAGATATACATAAACTATTAAGTTTGAAAGAGGCTCTACTAAAGTCTTCTATGATTCGTGATGATCCTGAATATCATCTCCTCTCTATAGAACCATCACTATTTAGAATTGACGAGATTATCAATATTCTTAAAGGAAAAGATAATAGAGTAATTGAACTCGTTGATGATGCTGAACAAAAAATAAAAATGCAAATTTATAATGAGTATTGGGATGAGCATATAAATTTTCTCACTGTAGCCTCAGAATCTAACAGAAAAAGCTTAAGTTTATGACCAAGACAATGATGCGTGAACCCCTCGTTAAAGAGATACAACCAATATCTAAAGACCTAATCAAAAACCCATCATCTGATTTGATTGTAACGCTTTCCAAGAGTGGAGATGCTTTATCATTATTCTCTGATGATATTTGGGACTATAGTGCTACTAGCAATTCACATAGAACTATTAATTTTAGAACTAAAATTCGGAACCTATCCTCATCTATTAATACCGACGGCAAAAAATTCAAATCAGCAGTTAAATTCTTGAAGGTATTTACTCTCAATTGGAATTGTGAGATGAATGGATGTTCTATGTCAAAATTGAATAGTGATATAGTCGCTATATCTTTCCTAGTTAGTTACTGTGTAAACAATAATATTGACTTTAATAATATATTTACTGACAGTAGTGCAATCGACTTCCTAGTAACTAATAGTTCGACGGAGAAACAAATAGGTTTGCATTTAGGCAAGATACAAAGGTTTATTGATACAGCATCTGTTTTAAATCGAAACAATTTTTGGTGCAATATACAACCTTCAGAAGAATTTTCAAGCAGTTTAAGAAAAACTAGAAAGGCTTTCCCTGAAACCTCTCAAGGTCTTCAAACTATGATTATCCCTTCACGCATTTATCAGAACCTGCTAAAAGATACCATTGAAAGTTTGCAGGTTTTTAATAAGCACGCTGAGCAGATCTCATATGTTTTTTCTGCACGTACTAAAGTAAGGGATGAAGCATTAAGATTAGATCAGAGTGTACCTATGAGTAAGCTTACTAAATCACAAAAAAGCTTAATCAGATTTTATTGGCAAACTGCTTTGAAGACCGATACAAAGCTAACTAAGATTTTAGCAGAATTAACAGATTTAAACATCATCAAGAATGCTAATTGGTTAAGTTTAACAATCAGCTTAGGTCAAATACAGATGAAAAGCGCTTTTGTTATAGCTGCGTTTACAGGTATGCGTAAAAATGAATTACTATCTATCCCTTTCAACGGGCTAAGACATATTCATTCCGATACTGGGAATATACCTGTAGTATGGTCAACTACAACAAAATTGGAAAGTAATGGAGTACCAAAATTTACAAAATGGGTAACGGGTTCAATTGTTGAAGAAGCTTTTGAAGCAGCTAAATTTATCACTCAAGGAGCTTTGAACTGGTCTGCTAATAAGAGTCAGGTGGCAGAAGATGAGAGTAAGTTACCGTTGTTTTTTTCAATTGAAAATGGGAAATCTGGAAAGCCTCATCCGCATTTTGATTATGCAACAACTGCCTTAAATAGCAACCTCATTCAAAAAATAATGTCATCAGAGCACTTATTGATTTCAGAACAAGACTTAAAGGAAGTCAGTCAATTTTTATACGGCGATGAAATACCTAATAATATTAAATTAGGTGAGCCTTGGCCTTTAGGCTTTCATCAGTTTAGACGCTCCTTAGCCGTGTATGCTGCTTCTAGTGGTTATGTTTCATATCCTACCCTTAAATCCCAGCTAAAACATATAAGCATGATGATGACAGTCTATTACACGGACTCAAACTCTAGAGCGATAAATATTTTAGGCAACGGCCCTGAAGTCAAAGCTATGGAAAAGGAATGGCAGGATGCCCAAGCAAGAGTAGAGTCAGATAGTTTGCATGAATTGTTAGATAGCGGGGTGACACTAACTGGTGCAGCTGGTAAAAATCTACAAAAAAGAAAAGTAGAGAATAAGCTTCCTAAGTTCTTAGATAATAGAAATAGTACTAAGAAAGGAGTCAAAAATGGCAAAATTCGTTATCGATCTACTTTAGTTGGCGGATGTATGTCTATTAAACCTTGTGATGAAGGTGCTGGTGTATTGGCATCTGCTTGTATTAGCTGTGAAAATGCGGTGTTTTCACCAGAATCCAAAAGTATTTTGCTACAAACTAAAGATTTTTATAAGTCTCAACTCACTTTAGATATTCCAAAGCGTGTTCATCATGAATACGAAGTGAGTATTAAAAAAATAGACAGTCTTCTTTCAGTATTAGAAGTAAATCAAGAGAAATAACATGAAAACTAGCCAGGCAGAACAGGCTTATTGGGATGCTTTGAATCGTTTACAAGATGGTACAGCCAAAATTGTCAATACAAAGTCATCACGGTTTAAGTTTACTAGAGACGCTGTAGGTAGAGAGGCAGGTAAAGGAAAAGGGTATGTCCGTAGTGAGAGATATCCAAAACTTTGCGAAGCAATAACAAAAGCGGAAGAAGAACGCAAAAATCGTGCTCAAGAAAAACCTAATACTTCTACTAAGTTAAAACATGAAAAAGAGCTCAAAATAAAAGCTAATTTGAAATACGACATGATAAAAGAAGAATATGACATTATAATGCAAGATTATCTTAACATTCTAAGACAGAATTTTGAACTTCAAAGAGAGTTAGCAGATTCTCCACATATAAGATTAGTGAAAAGATCTAATAAATAGCTTAATCTTGTTCCTGTTTAGCTCAAATACAATCTATGAATAAAGCCTCTCTAAAGCTTTATTTCTCATATTACGGCTATTAAGATGCCTTAAAAGTATTCCTATGAATGACGATCATTTGTGTAACAAACTAAAAATTTTATTTGAACATCTGTTTCCTACTCTAACCATAATTGGTGGAGTAGATGAACCCTACTATGAAGCGCCAAGAGCAGATACAAATGCGAAGATCTTTTTTAAAGAAAACTACCCAAGAAGCCTATTACATGAAATTGCTCATTACTGTTTGGCAGGGCAAAAACGACGCAAATTAGATGACTATGGTTACTGGTATACTGAATGTGGTAGAACAAGTGAAGAGCAAGAGCTATTTCAATTGGTTGAAGCAAGACCTCAAGGCTTAGAAAAGGCTATGTGTGAAGCTATAGGTATACATTTTTCACCTAGCTTTGATGATTTTTCAGGTCGACCGATATCAGAGGTGTTTCTAAAAAACTTAGAAGTTAATTATCAAGAGATGATTACGAATCCTCCTCCTACGGCTAAAATAGCTTTAGAAACATTAATGCATACAGATTTTTCTACGTTAAGGGATAATTAGTTTATTAACTACATATTGCAAATTCATACTTACTTAATTTTAAAATTTCAAAGCAGTCATGTGAAGTATATTCATCAGGCTACTATTCAGCCGATGATAACTATAGTAAATATTCTAGCCTTCCCAATTTTATTGAAAAAACAAAGAATATCTACTAAGAGAAGAACCAACAAAAAGTCCCGATCTATTCATCAAAAATAAAATATTGATATGTCTCGATTGTATATACACGGCTAATATAAGCTTCTTAGTGCTTTGAAAAGTGATAATTCCAATGACTCACTTAATGTACAATATCTCCTTTTATGAGGAATATTGTACATTTTTTTATCAAGAAGCTGATTTCACATCATTACAATTACTTCTTTATCAATCAATAACTTAGTAATGTACATTTATAGATAAGAGTTTACTAGAACTGAGCCATTGGTGCATCGCTGGTGAGGCACGTCGGCAGTTGGCAGACTTTGGCTACTGGTATGCCCCAGATGGCCGTAGTGAAGCGCAGCAACAAGCGTTTGAGCGCGTAGAGATCAAACCGCAAGCCCTAGAGTGTTTATTCACCTTAGCATGCGGGCGTGTGTTTCGAGTGTCACAAGACAACTTGTTTGCGGACTTCGATACCAGCGGTAGCACCTTTGCACTCGACGTATATCAGCAAGCTGAGGACTATATCGCCCGCCCTCATACCCTGCCCCGCGATGCTAAAACCTTATTGCATACTCTTTTGTGCGTGTGTAATTAATTTATAATTCATCTTAAATAAAACGGACACATAGTATATGTGCTCTGTGCTGCTGGTATTTATCTCACGCAGCATCGTCTATAAAGTCACCATAAGCGCGGCTAAAATAAAGCAGGCGCTTTTGATATCATTATAAACCGTTAACGATTTTCTACGCATCGTAACGCCCTTCCACTAAACTTATATTTGCCTTGCGTTATACTAAACCAGTAAAGCGCCTTTATAAGGTATGGGTTTGATACAAGTATTAATAGACATAAGGGTTACTCTGTACTTGTCTTTATCACCCCATATCACACCCCGCGTCAGCAGTCATTGACCCGTAGTATGACTCACAATAAGGCGACGTAGTACCGATCATCGATACTGTTATAATTATAAAATAAGGAACGATTATGCAAGTTTTTTATATTCATCCCGACAATCCGCAACCTCGTCTGATCGCTCAAGCAGCCGATCTGCTGCGCAAAGATCAACTAATCATCTACCCTACCGATACCAGCTACGCTTTTGGGTGCCGTTTGGGCGCAAAAGAGGCCTTAGACAAACTTAAGCAAATCCGTGCACTGGATGACAAACACCAATTTACTTTACTTTGTCGCGATTTAAGCGAGATTGCCACCTATGCGACCGTAGACAATGCTCAGTATAAACAACTAAAAGCCCATACCCCAGCCCCAATTACTTTTATCCTAAATGCGACAAAAGATGTCCCCAAAAAACTGGCGCATCCTAAGAAAAAAACCATTGGTATCCGAGTACCAAGCAATCCTATCGCTCAAGCATTATTAGAAGCCATGGATGAACCAATTTTGACCAGCTCATTGATACTGCCTGAGCGTGATGACATCCTTGATGATCCCTTTGAAATCGAAGAGCTATTAAGCAATCAAATTGATGGTTTGATCAATGCTGGTATCAAGACCACCAAGCTGACGACCATTGTAGATATGACTGGTGGGATGCCTGAAATCATCAGACAAGGTGCAGCCGATGTTGATTCATTATTATTGTAATCAGCGACAAATTCGAAACATAAAAAAAGGCTCCAATTGAATTGGAGCCTTTTTTATACATTATATCGTCAATGCAAAATTAGTCGCGATCAACCAATTCTACATAAGCCATTGGCGCGTTGTCACCGTCACGATGACCACATTTTACGATACGTAAATAACCACCTGGACGCGTTTGGTAACGAGGACCTAACGTGCCAAATAGCTTACCGACCATAGCTTTACTACGCATACGGCTAAATGCCAAACGGCGATTAGCAACGCTGTCTTCTTTAGCCAAAGTGATCAATGGCTCAGCAACGCGGCGTAATTCTTTAGCTTTTGGCAAAGTAGTTTTGATCAGTTCATGCTCAAACAATGAGTTGGTCATGTTCTGAAACATTGCCTTACGATGACTGCCGGTACGACCCAGCTTGACTCCACTCTTACGATGGCGCATAGTCAAAAATCCTTAAAGTTTAACGGCTACGATAAGAAAAGCGATCATCGACACGAAGGTCAGCTGGCGGCCAGTTGTCTAGGCGCATACCGAGCTCTAAATCTTTAGACGCTAGTACGTCTTTGATTTCGGTCAATGATTTCTTACCAAGATTTGGGGTTTTTAGTAGTTCAGTCTCTGAACGCTGTACCAAATCACCGATATAGTAAATGTTTTCAGCTTTCAAGCAGTTGGCTGAGCGAACCGTTAGTTCAAGATCGTCCACAGGGCGTAATAGCACCGGATCGACCTCTTCTTTTTCTTTCACAGGCTCAGGCGCTTCTTCAGCTTCTAGGTCAACAAAGATAGAAATCTGTTGTTGTAAAATAGTGGCTGCTTTACGAATTGCTTCTTCTGGATCTATAGTGCCATTAGTTTCAAGCTCAACGATAAGACGATCAAGATCAGTACGCTGCTCTACGCGAGCGTTCTCAACCTGATAAGCAACACGTAGCACAGGACTAAAGCTTGCATCAAGCTTTAAACGTCCAATCGCTTTGGTGTCACCATCTTCACGGCGCTGGTTTGCTGGCTCATATCCACGACCCATTACTACGCGCAAACGCATCTTAAGATGACCACGGTCACTTAATGTACCCAACACCAAATCTGGATTGATGATATCGACATTATGCGGTAGCGTGATGTCTGCAGCAGTAATAGTGCCTGGACCTTGTTTATCCAAGGTCAAAAATACTTCATTTTGGTCATGAAGGGTAATCGCCAAGCCTTTTAAGTTCAAAAGCAAGTCAAGTACGTCTTCTTGTAGTCCTTCAAGCGTTGAGTATTCATGGTCAACACCATCAATCTCAGCTTCAATGACTGCAGCACCAGGTAATGAAGATAACAAGATGCGACGCAGAGCATTCCCGAGGGTATGCCCAAAGCCGCGTTCTAACGGTTCGAGCGTGACTTTCGCAATCGTTTCATTCACCGTATCCACATTAATGGCGTTCGGCGTTAGAAACTCAGTTGCATTTAGCATCATGATGTCACCTCGATTTATTAAACTGGTTTAATTAACGTTCGTTGCTCAACGCCATGATTATGACATTGAGCGGTACGTCATTTACTTAGAGTATAGCTCAACGATCAAGCTTTCGTTGATGTCAGCAGGTAGATCAATACGATCAGGCGCTTGTTTAAACGTGCCTTGTAGTTTGCTGTGATCAACATCTAGCCATTCTGGAATGCCACGCTGAGTCGCTAGTTCGATAGCGTTTTTGATACGTAGCTGTTCGCGAGACTTCTCTTGGATAGCGATGACATCACCATCTTGCAACTGAATTGATGGAATGTTCACACGAACAAACTCATCACGGCCAGCTTTTTTGACCATAACAGCACGATGGCTGACTAGCTGACGTGCTTCGGCGCGAGTTGAGCCAAAGCCCATGCGATATACTACGTTGTCTAAACGGCTCTCAAGCATGGCTAGTAGGTTCTCACCAGTAGCACCACGCTTACGAGCAGCTTCTTTATAGTAGTTCGCAAATTGACGCTCTAGTACACCGTAGATACGCTTAACTTTTTGTTTTTCACGTAACTGCAAAGAGTACTCTGAGCTTTTGTTACGGCTCACACCATGTTGACCAGGTGGACGAGCAGCTTTCTTTGTTTTTACGTCATATGGCTTAACACCAGACTTAAGGCCTAAGTCTGTGCCTTCACGACGTGATAATTTGAGTTTTGGTCCAATATAACGGGCCATTGTTATGTCTCCTATAAGCTCTTATGATAAAAAGCTTCGTCTTTAATATTAGACGCGGCGCTTTTTCGGCGCACGGCAACCATTGTGTGGGATTGGGGTTACATCAGAAATACTGTTTACTTTATAACCCAATGCACCTAGTGCTCTTACCGCAGACTCACGACCCGGTCCTGGTCCTTTGACCAAAACATCGATATTCTTAACACCATATTCTTGAGCGGCTTTACCAGCAACTTCAGCTGCAACCTGGGCTGCAAATGGTGTAGATTTACGTGAACCACGGAAGCCTTGTCCACCTGAAGTAGCCCAAGCCAGTGCATTACCTTGACGATCGGTAATCGTAACAATGGTGTTATTAAAAGACGCATGGATATGGGCAACGCCCTCCGATACTGAACGACGAGTCACTTTTTTGCGACTACGAGTGTCTTTAGCCATCTTTTAGCTTCCTAAGTTAATTATCTTTTGAGAGGGCGTGTCGGACCCTTGCGAGTACGAGCGTTGTTTTTGGTGTTTTGACCACGAACAGGTAGGTTACGGCGATGGCGGATGCCACGGTAACAACCTAGATCAACCAAACGCTTGATATTCATAGACACTTCACGACGAAGATCACCTTCAGTCATGTATTCTGCAACTTGTGCACGGATAGCATCTAACTGTGTATCATCTAACTGACTGACTTTAGTAGTAGGAGCGATGCCAACTGCGTCTAAAATTTTCTGAGCAGTGGTACGACCGATACCAAAGATGTAAGTTAGTGAAATAACAGCATGCTTATTATCCGGAATGTTTACGCCGGCAATACGAGCCATTGATTTCTCTCCATTAAAGAAAAATAAGCGTTATTTATCAATAAGGCTGTATTTTTCAGATTTGTTGCTGTCAATACGAAAGCTTTTATAATGACTATCGCTGCTTTGACTCATCAACAAGCCTATTCATCGACAGTATTATAAAAGTTTTGCATAAACTACGGCAAGTGGCGGATGATATCGCATCCGCCGTTATTTTTCAAGTATTAATTGATATAGTAACAAAACCGACGGTTTGTTGCTACTAGATATTAACCTTGACGTTGCTTGTGGCGAGGTTCTGCTGTACAAATAACATGTACACGGCCTTTACGGCGTACAATCTTGCAGCTACCACAAATCTTTTTAACTGATGCTTGAACTTTCATAGCATGCTCCTTTGAGATATCGTACCGCTCATTTAAGGTTGAGTGGGCGATTGAATTAACGTCTGATCATGATATTGATGGGTCATCAAATGCGCTTGAATTTGCGAGATGAAGTCCATTACCACAACCACCATAATCAGCAAAGACGTACCACCAAGCTGGAAAGGTACACCAAACGATGACTGGACGACCATTGGCATTAAACAAATAACCGTCATATACATCGCGCCAATAAAGGTCAGTCGGTTTAATACATGATCGAGGTAACGCTGAGTTTGTTGTCCGGGGCGAATACCTGGGATATACGCACCACTACGTTTAAGGTTTTCTGCTACTTCACGCGGGCTAAAGACCAATGCCGTATAAAAATAACAGAAGAAAATAATCATTGCGCCAAATAGTACTAAATATAGCGGTTGTCCTGGCGACAGTACCAATGCCATATTTTGTAATATTTTTTGTGTAAAAGTAGGATCTGTTGATTGACCAACCCACTGCCCTAAACTGGCTGGAAACAACAATAAAGAGCTGGCAAAAATGGCGGGAATAACCCCTGCCATGTTTAATTTCAGCGGCAAATGTGACTGCTGCTGAGCATAAATCTTGCGCCCTTGCTGCTGTTTCTGTGCATAATTAACAGGGACACGGCGCTGGGCACGTTCAATATAAACGATACCAGCGGTCACCGCGATGCCTAGTAACACAAAAATAAACAGTACAATCAAATTCATCTGACCTTGATTGACCTGCTCGATAGACTGCGAAATCATGCCTGGCGTACCGGCTACAATACTGGCAAAAATCAGCATTGAGATACCGTTACCGACACCACGCTCTGTAATCTGCTCACCAAGCCACATCAAGAACATAGCACCTGCTACCAGCGAAGTAACCGCTGGAATATAAAAAGTCAGGCCGGTAGATAAAGTAAGATTTTGGCTGATTAAGCCAGCACACATTCCTAATGACTGTACTAGAGCCAAAGCAAGCGTTCCTTGACGGGTATACTTATTTAGCTTGCGGCGTCCTGCTTCGCCTTCTTTTTTGAGGGCTTCAAGCGATGGCAATACTGCAGACATCATCTGTACAATAATCGATGCCGAAATATATGGCATAATGCCAAGTGCCATGATCGACATACGCTCTAGCGCACCACCTGAAAACATATTGAACATGCTCAAAATGGTGTTTTCGTTGCGCGAAAACAGATCAGCCAAGTTGACCGGATTGATACCCGGTACTGGAATATGCGACCCTAAACGATAAACAATCAATGCGCCGATTAAGAATAATAAACGCGTCCATAGCTCATCATACTTGCGTATGAAGGCAAATGGATTGAGCGGTATACCACTTGAGGTCATTGATTGTTTTGACACTTTACTACTCCTCGATGCTACCACCAGCAGCTTCGATTGCAAGCTTGGCGCCTTTAGTCACTTTGATACCTTTGAAGGTATAAGCTTTAGTAACTTCGCCTGATAGCATAACGCGAGCACGTTTCATATCGTGACGGATAAGGTTGGCTGCTTTTAGTGTTTCAATGCTAACCACATCACCTTCAATTTTGTTCAGCTCAGACAGACGAACTTCTGCAGTTGTCATTGCCATTTTACTGGTAAAACCGAATTTTGGTAGACGACGATATAAAGGCATTTGACCACCTTCAAATCCTGAGCGAATGCTAGAACCTGAACGAGATTTTTGGCCTTTTACACCGCGGCCACCAGTCTTACCAAGACCTGAACCGATACCACGACCACGACGTTGGGCAGTTTTCTTTGCGCCAACACCTGGTGATAATTCATTTAATCTAAGACCCATTACGCTTCCTCCACTTTTACCATGTAGTTGACGCGATTAACCATACCACGGGTTGAAGGAGTATCTTCAACAACCACACTATGACCAATACGGCGTAAACCCAATCCTTTCAAGCTCGCTTTGTGGCTCTTTAGGCGATGGGCACCCGATTTAAATTGAGTGACTTTCATTTTTTTCATCGTAACTCACCTAGTCTAAGTTAACCCAAGATTTCGTCTACAGATTTACCACGCTTTGCTGCCATCTTTTCTGGAGTTGACATATCACGTAAACCGTTAAACGTTGCACGAACAACGTTAGCAGTGTTGGTAGAACCATAACATTTAGTCAAAACATCTTTGACACCAGCAACTTCTAATACCGCACGCATTGCGCCACCGGCGATTACGCCAGTACCTTCAGATGCAGGCTGCATAAAGACTTTACTAGCACCATGACGTGCTTTGATCGGATGATACAAAGTTGCATCATTTAGCTCAACAGTAATCATGTTGCGCTTAGCAGCTTCTAGTGCTTTTTGGATAGCAGCTGGCACTTCACGTGCTTTACCACGGCCAAAACCAACACGGCCATTACCATCACCCACTACCGTTAAGGCGGTGAATGAGAAAATACGACCACCTTTAACTACTTTTGCAACACGATCAACGGTAACTAAGCGTTCTACTAGACCGTCAGTCTGTTCATTTTTATCATTTTTATCATTTCTAGCCATGATTAAAACTCCAATCCGTTTTCGCGAGCAGCTTCAGCCAAAGCTTTTACTCGACCATGATATTTAAAACCACTACGGTCAAAGGCAACTTTCGTAATACCAGCTGCTTTTGCGCGTTCTGCGATCATTTGGCCTACAGACGTTGCTGCATCAACATTACCAGTTGAGCCAGAGCGTAAGCTGCTGTCTAAGGTAGATGCCTGAGCAATCACTTCACCACCGTTTGGAGAGATAATCTGGGCATAAATATGTCTTGGTGTACGGTTAACCGTTAAGCGATGAACGCCTAGATGACGGATATGCGCACGGGTTTTCTTTGCTCGACGTAGACGAGCTGCTTTTTTATCAAACATTTCAACTCACCTTATTTTTTCTTAGCTTCTTTGCGAATCACATGCTCGTCACTATAACGAATACCTTTACCTTTATAAGGCTCAGGTGGGCGGAAACCACGGATATTAGCCGCTGCTTGACCAAGCTGCTGCTTATCGTTTGACTTTAAAACGATTTCAGTTTGCGTTGGGGTTTCAGCTGACACACCTTCAGGTAGCGTATACTCTACTGGATGTGAATAACCAACGTTTAGGGTTATTTTGTTGCCAGTAACTTGTGCGCGATAACCAACACCAATTAGCTGAAGACGTTTTTCAAAGCCTTCGCTCACGCCTGTCACATAGTTGTTTAACAGTGCGCGCATGGTGCCTGTGTGCATCATAGCTTCTTTTGAATCGACTGCAGGTGAGAAAATGATAGCATCATCTTCCTGTTTCAGCTCGACCAATTCATGCAGGCGTAAAGACATAGTGCCGTTCTTGCCTTTAACTTCGACCTGCCGATCGTTCAAAGTAACGCTTACGCCGTTTGGCAGCGTCACTGGGGCTTTAGCCACACGAGACATAGGAATATTCCTTAAAAAATTAACTTGCTTTTATTAGCGAAAAAACTAACAGGCTAAAAAGCCTGCTAGTTTAGCATAATTGTCCCCGTTAAACACCATACAATTTTATTAAAATCTGATGTTTAGCTTTCTAAGCTTGTCATGTACCACTATAAATCACGACAAGCTTAATGGGTTCAAGTAGACTTTATCGTCCGATTACCTAAGCAACAAATGCTAATTAGGCAACGAATGCGACGATTTCACCACCGATACCAGCAGCGCGTGCAGCACGATCGCTCATGATGCCTTGACTGGTTGATACGATAGCAACACCCATACCTTGCTTAACAGTAGGGATAGCGTCTTTGCCGCGGAACTGGCGAAGACCAGGGCGGCTATAACGTTGGATCGTTTCGATGACAGGGCGGCCTTCGAAATATTTTAACTCGATAGTTAGTGTCGCTTTGTTGTTTTCTTCTTCTGTCACAACTGCGCTCGCCACATAACCTTCAGCAACTAATAAATCAGCGATTGATTTACGTAGTTTAGAGCTCGGCATTGCTACCGACACTTTATTGGCCATTTGTGCGTTACGGATACGGGTTAGCATATCCCCAACGGTATCTTGCATACTCATGTAGTTACTCCTTACCAGCTTGCTTTACGAACACCAGGCACATCGCCTTGCATGACACGCTCACGCAGCATATTGCGTGATAAGCCAAACTTGCGGAAGTAACCGTGAGGACGACCGGTGATAGCACAACGATTGCGTAGACGTACTGGTGAGGCGTTGCGTGGTAGTGCTTGTAGCTCTAACATCGCGTCCATACGCTCTTCGTCTGATGCGTTGATATCACTGATAGTTTGTTTTAGCTTGATACGCTTTTCAGCATACTTAGCAACCATTTTTTCGCGTTTTAATTCGCGGTTAATCATGCTCTTCTTTGCCATAACGTCTTTACCTTATTTAAATGGGAAGCCGAATGCTTTAAGCAACGCACGACCTTCTTCATCAGTACCTGCTGACGTGGTGATGGTCACATCCATACCGCGGATGCGATCGATCTTGTCAAAATCTACTTCTGGGAATACGATTTGTTCTTTGATACCCAATGAGTAGTTGCCACGTCCGTCAAAAGCTTTAGGCGAAAAACCGCGGAAATCACGAATACGAGGAATTGCAATGGCAATGAGACGATCTAAAAATTCGTACATTTGCTCACCGCGTAGCGTTACTTTACAGCCAATTGGCCATTCTTCACGAATCTTAAAACCAGCAACTGATTTGCGCGCTTTGGTGATAACAGGCTTTTGACCAGCGATAGCGGTCATGTCAGACACAGCACCTTCAAGCAATTTTTTGTCTTGAGACGCGCCGCCTACACCCATATTTAGTGTGATCTTGGTGATTTTAGGCACCTGCATCACGTTTGCCAAACCAAGCTCTTCTTTGATTTGCTGCTTTAATTTATCGTTATATAAAGATTTTAATCTTGCCATTACCATTACACCCTTAGTGTCTTACGCAGTCGCCACTACTTCACCGTTTGAACGATAGACGCGTTGTTTGTTGCCGTCTTCGTCAAACTGATAAGTAATACGATCTGCTTTTTGGGTTTGCGCATTTAAGATTGCGACATTTGAAATATGCAAAAAAGCTTCTTGCTTAACGATACCACCTTCAGTACCAGTCGCCTGATTTGGCTTTTGGTGCTTGGTGACGATGTTAATGCCTTCAACTTTAATACGATCATTTTTTACAGCTTGTACAGTACCTTGCTTGCCTTTGTCTTTCCCAGCAATCACGATAACTGTATCGCCTTTACGTAATTTTGACATGGATTACCTCACAATACTTCTGGTGCTAGTGATACAATTTTCATAAACTGATCACCACGTAGTTCACGAGTTACCGGTCCAAAAATACGAGTTGCAATCGGTGCTTTATTTTGGTTCAACAATACCGCAGCATTGTCATCAAAACGCAGGACAGAACCATCAGGACGACGAACGCCTTTTTTGGTACGTACAACTACTGCATTCATCACGTCGCCTTTTTTGACACGACCACGCGGAATGGCTTCTTTAACCGTTACTTTAATAATGTCGCCAACTGATGCATAACGACGATGAGAACCACCCAGTACTTTAATGCACTGAACTCGCCTTGCACCGCTATTGTCTGCAACTTCCAGCATTGACTCAACCTGAATCATAGCGTTACTCCACACGTATGAGCAATAAAAACCAGTTGCTGCCGCTAGCACAGTATGAGTAGACGGCATTTTTTATAAATAACCGCGACTTACTCTTAATGTGAGTGATATGCGACGGGCGCAATCAGCATCCTTAAAAAGGCGGCTATTTTAACAGCTTCTGGCTTTTAATGCAATTTACTTAGATTTTTTCTACTTTTTCAACCACATCAACTAAAGTCCAAGACTTAGTTTTTGAGATTGGACGCGTTTCTTTGATGCGGACAAGGTCGCCTTGTTGGCAAACGTTATTCTCATCATGAGCTTTGATTTTTGTAGAACGACGAAGCTGTTTGCCATACAAAGGATGACGAACCAGACGCTCAATCAAAACTGTGATGGATTTGTCCATCTTGTCGCTGACAACTCGTCCTGTCAATACGCTAGCATTGGTAGCTGTTTGATTGTTATCGCTCATGAGTCGCCTCGTTGTTTCTCGTTAATCAAAGTCTGAAGCTGAGCAATCGTACGACGATTGGCACGTACTTCATGGGTATTACCCAACTGACCAGTTGCTTTAGCCATACGAATACGGAAAGCATCAAGTTGCTTTTCATCAAGTAACTGGGTCAGTTCTTCTAATGATTTATCACGTAATTCACTGATCTTCATTACATTATCGTCCGCTTAACAATGGTAGTTTTAAAGGGCAGTTTTGCCGCAGCAAGCGTTAATGCATCGCGAGCAAGCTCTTCTGAGACCCCTTCGATTTCATATAGCACTTTACCAGGTTTGATTTCGCATACCCAATACTCGACAGGACCTTTACCTTTACCCATACGTACTTCTAGAGGCTTGTTGGTGATTGGTTTGTCTGGGAATACACGAATCCAAATTTTACCGCCACGCTTGATTTTACGAGTGATGGTACGACGTGCTGCTTCAATTTGACGAGCTGTCATACGACCACGCGTCAGTGATTTTAGACCAATTTGTCCGAATGCAACGGTGCTTCCACGATGAGCAAGACCTGTGTTACGACCTTTGTGCATTTTACGAAACTTGGTACGTTTTGGCTGTAACATAGTTTAACCTCTGTCTGAGTTTCGACGGTTTCCACGACCACGGCGTTTTGGCGCACGAGGCTTCTCTTCGTTGACGGGATTGTAAACACTGTTCATACCGTCAAGGATCTCTCCGCGGAAAATCCAAACTTTAACACCGATGGTGCCGTAAGTTGTCTCGGCGCGAATTGACGCATAGTCAATATCAGCACGGAGTGTATGCAATGGCACACGACCTTCACGGTACCATTCAGTACGAGCAATCTCAGCACCGCCAAGACGGCCAGACAGCTCAACTTTGATACCTTTAGCACCAGAGCGCATGCTGTTTTGTACGGCGCGCTTCATGGCACGACGGAACATAACACGGCGCTCAAGCTGGCTACCGATACCGTCTGCTACCAAACGTGCATCTAGATCAGGCGATGTGATTTCTTCAATGTTGACCTGAGCAGGTACGCCCATGATTTTGGTCAATTCTTTTTGAAGTCTTTCGATATCTTCGCCTTTTTTACCGATCACGATACCAGGACGCGCAGTAGCGATGGTGATTTTAGCTGCGCCAGTAGGACGCTCGATCATGATGTTGCTGATCATCGCGTTGTCTAGCTTTTTGCGCAGATACTCACGAACTTGAATATCGTTGATGAGGTATTCTGAGTATTGTTTAGGGTTAGCATACCAATTTGCGTTATGCTTTTTTACAACACCAAGACGAATTCCGATTGGATGTACTTTTTGACCCATAACTTATTCTCCTACCTTTATAGTGATGTGACAAGTACGCTTACTGATACGATCAGCGCGACCTTTAGCACGTGGTAGGATACGTTTTAGCGTGATGCCTTCATCAACGTAGATAGTTGATACTTTTAAAGTATCGATATCTAAGCCGTTGTTGTGTTCGGCATTGGCGATGGCTGAGTTAAGGCATTTCTTAACAAACACAGCGCCTTTTTTGTTGCTATACGTTAGGATATCCAAAGCACGCTCAATCGATTTGCCACGAACTTCATCAGCAACGAGTCTAACTTTTTGTGCCGATATGGCGGCACCGCGTAATTTTGCAGTTACTTCCATGGTAAGCACCTTATCTCTTAGCTTTTTTGTCAATGCCATGACCACGATATGTACGAGTCGGGGCAAATTCACCTAGTTTATGACCAACCATCTGCTCGCTTACGATAACCGGTACGTGAGTACGGCCGTTGTGAACAGATAAAGTTAGGCCAACCATTTGTGGCAGAATCATCGAGCGGCGCGACCAAGTCTTAATTGGCTTGCGAGAGTTGGTGTCAATAGCATTCTCAACTTTGGCAAACAAATGCGCGTCTATGAATGGACCTTTTTTCAATGAACGAGGCATGAAATTCTTCCTTTATTTCTTCTTGGCGCGACGGCGACGGATGATCATACTGTCAGTACGCTTATTGTGACGCGTTTTAAGTCCTTTAGACTTCTGACCCCAAGGGCTAGTAGGATGGCGACCTTTGTTACGACCTTCACCACCACCATGTGGGTGATCAACCGGGTTCATAGCAACACCACGAACTGAAGGACGAACACCGCGCCAACGTGAAGCACCGGCTTTACCAAGTGATTTCAAGTTATTTTCAGTATTAGATACTTCACCGATAACCGCACGGCAGTTCACGTGTACACGGCGAGTCTCGCCTGAACGTAGACGTAGAATTGCGTAGATACCATCACGGCCTAGTAGCTGAACGCTAGCGCCCGCAGAGCGAGCAATCTGTGCACCTTTACCGATTTTAAGCTCGATATTGTGAATCACAGTACCCAATGGGATGTTTTTTAGCGGTAAGCAGTTACCTGGGCGGATTGGAGAAGTTTCGCCTGACTGTACAGTATCGCCAGCAGCTAGTTTCTTTGGTGCAATAATATAACGACGTTCGCCATCAGCGTACTTAAGTAGTGCAATATGAGCAGTACGGTTAGGATCGTATTCGATACGCTCGACCGTCGCTGGGATATTATCTTTAGTACGTTTGAAATCGATAACACGATAATGATGCTTATGACCACCACCAACGTGACGAGTGGTTATACGACCGTTATTGTTACGACCACCTGACTTACTTTTTGATTCGACAAGCGCTGCATAAGGACGACCTTTGTAAAGGTGTGGATGCACCACTTTTTCAACAAAACGACGGCCTGGTGATGTTGGCTTTGCTTTTACGATAGGCATGAGTGTAATCCTTATTCGTTGTTCGCTGTTTCACTAGTAGAATCAGTCGCGTTTGCAACTTCTTCACCAGCATCAGCCATTTGTACATCTTGACCAGCTTTTAAGGTAACATAGGCTTTTTTATAGTCGTTACGACGGCCGATACTCTTACCAAAACGCTTTGTCTTACCTTTAACATTCAAAGTGTTCACTTTAGTAACTTCAACACCTTCGAACATCATCTCAACTGCTTTTTTGACTTCTAGCTTAGTAGCGTTAGAGTCAACTTTAAATACCTGCACACCAAGTGAGTCGCCAAGCATTTGAGATTTTTCTGAGAATACAGGCCCTCTTAAGACCTGATAAAGTCTTGCGTTATTCATGCTAGTGCTTCCTCAAATTGTTTCGCAGCTTCAACTGACATGATCACTTTATCAAATGCGATCAAACTCACTGGATCCACTTCGTTTGTACCAAGTACATTGACGTGTGGAATGTTGCGAGCGGCTAAGTATAAATTTTCGTCAACTTCTTTGGTGACGATGAGTGCACGAGGTGCATTAAGCTCATTTAACTTTGCAACCAGCTCTTTGGTCTTTGGCTCAGAAACGCTTAGCTCTTCTACCAAAATCAAACGCTCTTGGCGAATCAATTCGGCTAGGATACACTGCATCGCACCGCGATACATTTTACGGTTTACTTTCTGTGACCAATCTTGTGGTTTTGCAGCAAATGCACGACCACCTGAACGCCAGATTGGGCTACGAATAGAGCCTGCACGAGCGCGACCAGTACCTTTTTGGCGCCATGGCTTGATGCCACCGCCAGAAACTTCGGCACGGGTTTTTTGCGCACGTGTACCTTGACGGCTACCTGCAAGATATGCGGTGACGACCTGATGCACTAATGCTTCGTTGAATTCACGACCAAAAGCCGTATCAGAAAGCTCAACCGCCGCACCTGTAACTGTTTTTAAATCCACGTTAATCCCCTTGCTTAGGCTTTGACTGACGGACGTACGATGACATCGCCACCGGTGGCACCTGGGATAGCACCCTTGATGACAAGTAACCCTTTTTCGGCATCCACTGATATCACTTCTAGGCCCTGAACGGTAACGCGCTTGTTACCCATTTGACCTGGCATCTTTTTGCCTTTGAAGACTTTACCTGGTGACTGGTTCTGACCAGTTGAACCAAGGGCACGGTGAGATACTGAGTTACCGTGAGTCGCATCTTGCATGCTGAAGTTATGACGCTTTACGCCGCCTTGAAAGCCTTTACCTTTACTTTGTCCTGTGACATCAACCATCTGACCTTGCTCGAACAAGTCAGCTAGGATCTCACCGCCAATCTCACGACCTTCAAGTTCGCTATCATTGACACGAAATTCCCAAACACCACGGCCAGCTTTAACGCCAGCTTTCGCGAAGTGACCTTTTTGTGCAGCAGTTACGCGGCTGTCACGGCGGGTGCCTGTGGTGACTTGGATGGCTTGATAACCATCTACATCAGTATTTTTTACTTGAGTAATGCGGTTTGCATCGACCTCAACCACTGTGACAGGGATAGATACGCCTGCTTCAGTGAAGACACGGGTCATGCCGCATTTTTTACCGACTAAACCGATCGCCATTTTAGACCTCTTTATATCTTATATTAATGGGTTGGGTGTGTTTTGCATTAACCCAAAGCAATTTGAACGTCAACACCCGCCGCTAAATCAAGCTTCATTAGCGCATCCACAGTTTTGTCAGTAGGCTGAACAATATCAACCATACGCTTGTGGGTACGAATTTCGTACTGGTCACGTGCGTCTTTGTTGACGTGTGGTGAGGTTAGAACGTTGAAACGCTCAATGCGAGTCGGCAACGGTACAGGACCACAAACTTGCGCACCGGTGCGCTTTGCAGTATCGACAATCTCTTGGGCCGACTGATCAATCAGACGATGATCAAATGACTTGAGACGGATACGGATTCTCTGGTTAGCCATGCCAGCAAGCTCCTAATATGTGCCTTTGTCATTCTTGCGCTGCAAGACTATGATCAAAAGCCGTTTGGTTAAAGATTTACTTCAAGCGGCTTCCCATTCTTTGCAGAATCTGTTCTTCGAGAGAACCAGCAGCGTGCTAAAAGCAAAATAATTTAAAGCCCCGCCGACCCTCCCACTTTTATGGATGTCAGCAAAGGCATAATGAAATAGTGCTAGAAACGATGCTCTAGCTGTCATAGCGCCAGCTGTTTTATTGGCTGCGCATATATAATTCAGTGGTGTGTATTATACATAGAATTTTGGTCATTGCAAGAGTAATATCAATGGGCGCTTGAGATTTTACCCTTTATAAACAAGCGTTTTTATCGATAATATTTTTATTGAAGTCTATTTTACACCCTGATAAAACATCAATAAAACCTCTCAATAATGGCTGTTATTCTAGGGTGTGTTGACAATTACCGTAAATGGATAATCGTCGCTGCTAAATAGATATTAGCAGCAAACGACTCATCCGTTTTTTCAGCACGCATGGCAATTTTCTTGAAATCTTTCAGCTTACAGAAGAA